>Ga0302253_1000334_pt1 | contig 41443 bp, 24 predicted proteins | sample AAG_RA_Trp_MG_FD_193537 | JGI IMG/M metagenome (GOLD analysis project Ga0302253, IMG submission 193537) | Enriched activated sludge microbial communities from anaerobic digester in WTTP, New Holstein, Wisconsin, United States - AAG_RA_Trp | ecosystem: Engineered > Bioreactor > Anaerobic >...
TCTTTTTTAAGGTCAGTAAGAGCCTGCATGATAATAGAAGGTTTATTTTTTTATTTAAAAATCATGCAGGGTTCTTTTTTGCGGAAAAAAAGAAAAGTACAAGAAAGATTAAAATGAGTTTTTAATGGACGACTAAATAGTTGCCGTTAAAATTTAAATACCTTATTCCCAATTATAAAGGTTAGAATATGTCTGTCTTTTTTGGTGCCGTATATATCTTTTATAGTAATCAATAATCCCGTTTCTTCGGAATTGCCAAACTCTGGATTAAAGGCGGTACCAAAAACTTTCATGGTGGGCGAAAGATTCATGTATGAATTAATAAGGGGTGGTATAATCTCGCCTAACTGACGTACGTTTTGAGATAAAATTTTATAATTTTCGTGATACGATTTTCCACTTAGTATCATCTCAAGTTCGTTTTCCGGTGTTTCAATAGTTAAAGGCTTTATAGGAGTAATAAGGTTTTCGTTGTCTTTGAAATATTTATTTAAAAAGTACAGAATTAAGTCTCGTGCCCTGCGATTAAAATCGGGATACATGGTTACTTTTCCGAAGAAAAATTTAACGTTGGGATATATCACCGTTAATGAACCTAAGCCGTCCCATAGATTGTCCAATGCAAACAATTCGCGTCTTCCAATACCGGTAGACTGATAATTGGGCTGAATGAATGAACGTCCCAATTCGATTGTAAAAGGCATGTACTCTTGTATAAATTTATCGGAGAAACGAAACAAATGCGATGTTGCCAAAATGGGATTACCATTAGTATCTTTTTTGGCTTCACTTCCCAAAATAAAACGATAACCACCAATTATTTCTTTTCGTTTTGGGTCCCAAACAATCAATTGTTTGTATGGAACTTCGCCGATATCAAATTCGTCTATGTCCACCTCTTGGCCTGTGCCACCGCCAGCACTACGAAATGTCATTTCACGTATTCTGCCAATTTCTCTCATGGTATTGGGCGAATCGTGTGCTGTAATGCAATAAATATGATTCCCATTATGATTGGTATGACGAATAAATTTATCTTGCGTTAGTTCTTTTTTTATTAATTCCACAGAAACGGGTGGTATAATTCCTTTGGGTTGCATATTATGATTTATTTAATTCGTAAACACGTTCTTTTATGTATTCTGCCCATTCAGCGGGTGTTTTTTCTTTGGTAAAGTGAGTATATGAAACAGGTTTTCCAAAATATAAGTTAAATACATTCCCTTTTTGTTTATACATTTCATTAGGTAAAAAAAACATTTCAATATTGGCTTTTATTCCTATAGAGGTTCTGAAATTGGCTAATCGATAGAAAAAATTCGAATTTTTTGCATCAATAAATACCGGCACTACATCACGCTGATATTTTATGGCAAAATTAATAAACGATTTTTTCCATTCCAAATCACGAATAACGCCTTTCTTTTTGCGGCTTACCAAACCAGCAGGATAATATAGAATTTGCATGTTTGATTGAAAAGCATCGTCAAAAAGTTGAGCTGCTGTCTTGTTTTGACTGCCAAAATGATTTACAGGAATAAATAAAGGCTCAAAATTTTCTAAGTTGAGCAAAACATCATTAACCACAATGCGGCATTCTCCCATATATTGATGAACCGAATCAACAAAGCACATACTGTCTATGGCTCCCTGAGTATGGTTGGCCGCAAACAGATAACGCCCACCCACAGGTACATTCTCTATGCCATGTGTTTGATAAGTTATGTTGAATAACTCCAACACGGCTTTTACAAAATCATAATCGTGCCTGTCTTTTGCTCTCAACAAAAAAGCATTGATTTCATCCTGATGGAGTATGTGTTTTATATACGATAATACAAACGAAGTTAATAGTTTTACCAGTTTCGGATTTTTTGATTCGATAACTTTTTTAATGTCTATTTGTAAAACTTTATTTTCTTCCATTTTTAAGAAGGATTTTGCGACTACAAAGATAATTTTTTTATGTGAAATGTAATTTTTTTTTATTTTTTTAGAAAATCACATTTATAACTTATTGTATATTAGTTAGAAAAAAAAGTTATCAACAAAAGTGTAAAAAAGTGTAAAAAAGTGTTGTAAAGTGGGAATATAATATTTATTTTTGGCAAATAATTTTTTACTCATGATAACTTTTATTGGTGATTATCCCTGCAAAATGGATTTGAAAGGCAGAATCCTTTTACCATCGGCATTTAAGAAGCAAATGGGGGAGAATAAAGTGAGTAGATTTGTTGTGAAAAAGGCAATTTTTGAGAGGTGCTTGATGTTGTATCCTTATGACGAGTGGGAACGTCAAATATCCATACTTCGTGCTAAAACCAATCCGTATAATCGGGCACATGCCGAATTTTTACGTGAATTTTTTAAAGGAACAGCCGAAGTTGTACTGGATGGGAGTGAACGCATACTTATACCCAAAAGACTTATAGAATGGGCTTCCCTAAAAAGTGATGTCATTCTTGCCGGTCAAGACGATAAAATAGTTATATGGGATAAGGATTCTTATGAATCGCAAAAAATGAGTGATGAATCCTTTGCATCACTGGCAGAAAAAATTCTTGGCAATAACGATACCGATAAGTAATGGAAGCATATCACATTCCCATATTACTTACAAAGGCAATAGACGGATTAAATGTTCAGGAAGGGGGCATTTATCTTGATTTGACGTATGGGGGTGGCGGTTATTCCAATGAAATATTGAAACGGACAAAAAATATTAATGTCATTGCTTTTGATGTAGATTCGGATGCATTGGTTAATTATAACAACGATGATAGATTGACGTTATTTCATGCCAACTTTCGTTTTTTTGACCATTTTCTTCAATACAAAGGCATAAAAAAAGTACAGGGAATTATAGCAGATTTGGGCGTTTCATCACATCAATTCGATACGGCTACCAGAGGATTTTCATTCCGATTCGACAGCATGCTCGATTTGCGAATGAATCAGCATTCTCCAAAAACAGCCGCCGATATACTTAATACTTATAATGAAACACAATTACGTGATATATTTTATCATTACGGAGACCTCGAAAATGCTTCAAAAATTGCTCATGCTATTATTGAAAACAGAAATAATAATACACTTGCAACCACACAACAATTGGTAGAACTGTTAAAACCTTTTACTCCAATATCTCAGGTGCATAAATTTCTTGCCAAAATATTTCAGGCATTGCGGATAGAAGTTAATAACGAAGTGGATGCCCTGAAAGAAATGTTGCAAAAGTCGGTTACCTGGATTTCAAAAAAGGGACGTATCAGTATAGTGAGTTATCATTCGGTTGAAGATACGCTGGTGAAAAATTTTTTTCGAAGTGGAAATTTTAATGGAAGCATACAGAAAGATTTTAAAGGCAACCCTGTTTCTGTTCCTTATGTAACGGTTACCAAAAAAGCCATTGTACCGGATGTTGCTGAAATCAAAAAAAATAATCGTGCACGCAGTGCAAAACTTAGAATAGCCGAACTTGTATGACCGACAAAACTACCAATAGTAAAACGAAAAAAGAATCACTCAAACGAAAAGAAATTATTCGTTCGCTGGCTGACGGCTCTCTTTTTACCAAGGAAGTCATTTTAAAGAACATTCCCTTTTTACTGTTTTTACTCTTTTTAGGATTGGTTTATATTGCCAATCATTATCAAGCCGAAAAACTTGTCAGACAAACGATTGAACTAAAAAAGGAAATAGAACAACTAAAAGCAGAACATCTGTCGGTTACCTCTGCGTTAATGCAAATATCACAACAAAGTGAAGTAGAAAAATTAATTCAGGAAAAGCAACTCGATTTACAAACATCCGAACAACCACCTAAAAAAATAATAATCAATCCATCGTTATGTCAGAAATAAAAAAGGACATATTAAGCAGAATTGGATTATTTTATGTATTAATCGCCTTATTTGGGGTTATTATTTTAGGAAGAATATTGTATTTACAATTGGTAGAAGGTTCTTTATGGAAATCGAAGGCATTGGCACTTTCTCAGAAAAATATTATCATTCCTCCCATGCGGGGTGATATACTCTCGTCTGATGGAAAGGTGCTTGCTACATCCGTCCCATATTACGAAATTCGAATTGATTTTAGAGCCCAAGGCTTAAAAAAAGAATTGTTTTATAAAAATATTGATTCGCTTTCTCTTTGTCTGTCGCAATTGTTTAACGATAAATCAGCGTTAGACTATAAAAAAGATTTGGTAGAACAATACAAGCAAGGAAATCGTTATTATCTTTTAAAAAGACGAATAAACCATGAAGAATTTAAGCAACTGAAAACATTTCCGTTGTTCCGAATGGGACAAAATACAAGTGGTTTTATTGTTATACAGAATTACTATAGAGCAAAGCCCTTTGGAATGCTTGCTTCACGAACGTTGGGATATACCAGTGCAGACCGTGTCGTAGTTGGTATAGAAGGTGCATTTGACCACTATTTGAGAGGTAAGGAAGGCATTCAATTTATGCAGCGATTGTCTGGAAATGTGTGGATGCCTATTAATAACGGCAATGCCATTGAGCCACAAGATGGCTATGATGTAGTTACCACCCTTGATGTAAATTTGCAAGACGTAGCACATCATTCATTATTATCGCATCTGCAAAAAAATAAAGCCGAACATGGTTGTGCCATTGTTATGGAAACAAATACAGGTTACATTAAAGCCATTGTTAATCTGGAATACGATAGTACTCTTCAAAATTATATTGAAAAATTTAATTATGCCATTGGTGAAAGTGCCGAACCCGGTTCTGTATTTAAACTTGTTTCGATGATAGCCGCATTAGATGAAGGTTATGTAAAAATTACCGATACCATTAATACGGGTAATGGTGAAACAGAATATTGTGGGGTTAAAATGAAAGATTCACACGAAGCAGGTTTTGGAAAAATTTCGGTAGCCGATGTGTTTGCCTATTCTTCCAATGTGGGAACATCAAAAATTATAACGACTTACTTTTCCGAAAATCCTCAAACTTATGTTAATAGAATTTACAATTTAAAATTGAACGAAAAACTGGGACTTGATATTAAAGGCGAAGGAATTCCCGTAGTCAAAGACGCTTCAGATACAAGTTGGTCTGGAATTACTTTACCGTGGATGTCTATCGGATACGAAGTCAAACTTACCCCCATGCAAATAGTAACGCTCTACAATGCCGTTGCCAATGAGGGTAGAATGGTAAAGCCTATGCTTGTCAAAGAATTGCGATACAGGGGTGAAGTAGTAAAAAAATTTGAATCACAAGTGATTAATCCGGCTATTTGTTCACAATCAACATTAAATGATTTAAAAATCATATTAAAAAGAGTGGTCGAAAAGGGGACAGCCAAAAATTTGAATGGAACAATTTATAAAATTGCTGGTAAAACAGGAACAGCACAAATTGCACGCGGTAAAAAAGGATATAAGGATGAAAATGCACAAAAAACGTACAGAGCATCTTTCGTTGGTTATTTCCCAGCCGATAATCCTAAATATACCTGCATGGTAGTAGTAAGTTCTCCTTCACAAAGTGTATATTATGGAAATGTGGTGGCTGGTCCTATTTTTAAGGAAATAGCCGATGATATTTATGCTACGCATATTGACCTGCAACAGGATATAAATAATTTATCTCAAACAACTCATGACAAACCTGTTATTAAATCTGGATTTTCAGCAGATATGGTTAAACTGATTCATCTTTTAAAGATAGATTCGTTGAATATACCATCCAGTAAATGGATACAAACTAATTGTTCAAAAGAAAAAATAGGTTTTAAGCCACTTATTATAAGTCGGTCGGTTATGCCAAACGTTACAGGGATGGGATTGCGTGATGCCCTTCATATTCTGGGAAATAGTGGACTTGAAATTAGGGTAATAGGACGTGGAAAGGTTATTAAGCAATCGTTACCCAATGGAACATCATTTCAAAAAGGAGATTTAGTTTATCTTGAATTAGGATAGTGATGAAGTATATTAATGACATATTACCCTTTATTCATCCATTAGAAATGATGGGTGAAATACCCTCGTATTCTATTAATAGAATATTTATTAATTCTAAAGAAGTAAAACCCAACTCATTATTTATTGCTATTAAAGGTACACGTGTCGATGGGCATGATTATATAGAAGATGCCATAAAAAAAGGTGCAAAATTTATTGTATGCGAACAAATTCCGTTGGATGTACGCAGCGAAGTTTTTTATATAAGAGTAGCAGATGCACAACGTACAGCCGGAACTATTGCTGCCGCTTATTTTGATTTTCCTTCAGAAAAATTAAAAGTAGTAGGGGTTACGGGTACCAACGGAAAAACAACCATTGCTACATTGCTTTATCGCTTGTTTAGATATATGGGCGAAAAAGCAGGACTTCTGTCAACAGTAGTCAATTATGTCGATTCTAAAATGTATTATGCAACACATACAACACCCGACCCTATAGAACTTCAGCGATTACTTTCTAAAATGGTTGAAGCCGGTTGCACATACTGCTTTATGGAAGTCAGTTCGCATGCCATTGTTCAGCACCGCATAGAAGCAGTTAATTATGCTGGCGCTATTTTTACCAACATCACCCATGACCATTTGGATTATCATAAAACCTTTGAAGAATACTTGAAGGCTAAAAAGAAGTTTTTTGATAACCTGCCTAAAACAGCATTTGCGCTCATTAATTTAGATGATAAGAACGGACAAGTGATGGTACAGAATACGCAGGCTACTGTTTATACTTATGCACTGAAAACATTGGCAGATTTTCATCTTAAAATTTTGGAATATCACCTCAATGGGACGCTGGTCAATATTGAAAATAAAGATGTATGGTTTAATCTGATAGGTGAGTTTAATGCAAGCAATATGCTTGCTATATATGCCGCTGCTGTTTTGTTAGGCAAAGATAAAGAAGAAGTATTATCGGATATGAGTTTATTGACCGCAGTGGACGGACGTTTTGAAAATATAACTGCGCCAGGTGGTTATACGGCTGTAGTAGATTATGCACATACGCCAGATGCCCTTACTAAAGTGTTAAGTACATTGCATCGTTTAAAAAAAGAAGACAGTAGCATTATAACAGTTGTTGGGGCAGGGGGTAATCGTGATAAGACCAAACGCCCCGAAATGGCTAAAGAGGCTGCCTTACTTAGCGACAAACTAATTCTTACCTCCGACAATCCACGTTTTGAAAAGCCAGAAGATATAATTAACGACATGAAACAAGGATTGAACGAGGAAGATATGAAAAAAACGCTGACTATTATTGACCGCAAAGAAGCCATTCGCACAGCACTCATGTTAGCACAAAAAAACGATATTGTCTTAATTGCTGGAAAGGGACACGAAACTTATCAGGAAATAGAAGGCGTTAAATATCCGTTCAGCGATGTTCAAATGGTAAAAGAACTTATTAATATTAAATAGGTATGTTGTATTATTTATTTATTTATTTATATGAAAAGTTTCATTTCCCGGGTGCAGGTGTATTTAATTATATATCCTTTAGGGCTGGAATGGCATTAATAACATCACTACTAATTGCACTATTTATAGGTAAGCGTGTTATTCGCTTTTTACAGAAAAAACAAATAGGCGAAGTAGTACGCAACCTTGGACTTGAAGGACAAATGAGCAAACAGGGAACACCCACCATGGGAGGCATTATTATTCTTTTGGCTATTCTTATTCCAACGCTTTTATTTGCCAAACTGCATAATATTTATATCATTCTTTTGCTTATTACTACGGTATGGCTTGGATTTATTGGGTTTGTAGATGACTATATTAAAGTGTTCAAGCACAACAAAAAGGGACTACACGGAAAAACTAAAATATTTGGTCAGGTTGTTCTTGGTATTATTGTCGGGTTAACTATTTATTTGAGCAACGATATTGTTATTCGCGAAAAAGTTAGAAGGCAAATTATTCAGCCTGTTTCCGATAATGAAGTATCATCCAATTTTGAAAGTAGAAGTATAGCCTTGTCCAGCGATGTAAAATCATTTAAAACCACTATCCCATTTGTAAAAAACAACGAATTTGATTATAAATATCTATTATTCTTTTTAAAAGAAGGGGTACGTGACAAGTGGGTTTGGCTGGTATTTATTTTAGCCGTAATATTTATAATTACAGCAGTTTCAAATGGAGCCAATATGACCGATGGTTTGGATGGCTTAGCGACAGGAACATCGGCAATTATTGGAACAACGTTGGGCATACTGGCTTATGTATCGGGCAACATCATATTTGCCGATTACCTCAACATCATGTACATTCCATATACAGGTGAAATGGTAGTCTTTGCCAGTGCCTTTATAGGTGCTACGGTCGGTTTTATGTGGTATAACAGTTATCCTGCACAGGTTTTTATGGGTGATACAGGCAGTCTTGCGTTAGGAGGCATCATTGCTGTATTTGCTATTTTAATCCGTAAGGAAATTCTTTTACCAATTTTATGTGGAATTTTCCTGGTAGAAGACCTGTCTGTTATGCTGCAAGTAGGTTATTTCAAATTTACCAAGAAAAAATCGGGCGAAGGGAAACGATTGTTTAAAATGGCTCCGTTGCACCATCATTATCAAAAATCGGGATATGCTGAACCAAAAATTGTAACACGTTTTTGGATTGTATGCATAATACTCGCTGTAGTAAGTATTATAACCTTGAAAGTAAGATAATGATTAAGAATATTACCATATTGGGTGCTGGAGAAAGCGGAACAGGGGCTGCCCTGTTAGCCAAAAACAAAGGATTTTATGTTTTTGTTAGTGACAGTGGAAAAATAAAACCCCTATACAAACAACAACTTTTAGAAGCAAACATTCCTTTTGAAGAAGAAAAACACACCAAAGATATAGTGCTATCATCCGATATCATTATTAAAAGCCCTGGCATTCCCGATAAGGTTGACATTATGAAGGAAATTCATAGCAAGCAAATTCAGGTAATTTCAGAAATTGAGTTTGCTTCACGCTATACCACAGCGTTTACCATTGGAGTAACCGGCAGTAATGGAAAAACCACCACCACTATGCTTTTGTATCATATCTTTAAAAAAGCAGGATTAAACGTCGGTATGGCAGGCAATATTGGTAAAAGTTTTGCCCTATCGGTATTAGAAAATAAGTTTGATTATTATATTCTCGAAATTAGCAGTTTTCAGTTAGACGATATTGTTTCTTTTCGTCCCAATATTGCCGTATTACTGAATATTACTCCTGACCATCTTGACCGTTATGAGCACTCGTTTCAAAAATATATAGATAGCAAGTTTAATATTGCACGTAATCAGACGAGCCATGATTACTTTATTTATTGTTATGACGATAAAGTAATTCAAGAAAACCTTCGACAAAAAAATATTCAATCACAAAAAATTCCTTTTTCCATAGAACAGGAAGTGGAAAATGGTGGCTATGTAAGCGAAAATAAATTCATTATTAATTATAATAAATTCGATTTAACTATGTTGATACAGGAATTAGCCTTGGACGGGAAACACAACCAGTACGATTCGTTGGCAGCCGGGATTGCATCGGTAGTTTCCAAAATTAGAAAAGAAGTCATCAGAGAATCCTTGAGCGATTTTGAAGCCGTAGAACATCGCCTCGAAAAAGTGTTAAGAATTAGAGGTGTTGATTTTATTAATGATTCAAAAGCCACTAACATTAATTCTACGTGGTATGCGTTAGAAACGGTAAAAAAACCAATCATTTGGATAGTCGGCGGACAAGATAAGGGGAACGATTATTCACAACTGGAAAAACTGGTGGCTGAAAAAGTAAAAGCAATTGTGTGTTTGGGAAAAGATAATTCCAAAATAATAAAATCGTTTAAACATCTTGGGCTGCCAATGGTTCAAACTACCGATATGGAAGAAGCCGTTGGAATTTGTTATAAAATGTCTTCTCCCGGTGATGTTGTTTTGCTTTCGCCTGCCTGTGCAAGTTTCGACCTGTTTGAAAATTTTGAAGACCGAGGTAAAAAATTTAAACGCGCTGTAAGAGATTTATAGACTATGAAAATGGCATCATCAAATATTTTCAAGGGCGATAAAACCATTTGGGGTATTGTATTGCTGTTGTCCATTGTTTCGTTGCTTGCTGTTTACAGTTCTACTGGAACGCTGGCGTTTCGATTTCAGAATGGAAGTACCTTGCATTACTTACTACGCCATGGCGTGTTGCTTATCGTTGGCATTTTTCTAATCCTTATTTTTCAGAACATTTCAGTCAAAATTTACAATAAAATATCTATCGTATTAATTTTAATAACTATTCCGCTAATGCTATTCACTCTATTAAGTGGTGTCAGTATAAATCAAGCATCACGGTGGATTACAGTACCCGGTACACAAATTTCGTTTCAATCTTCCGATTTTGCAAAATTTGCACTTATTGTTTATGTCGCTCGCTTTTTGGCAAAACATCAAGACGATACCGCTGCCGATTTTAAGCGTGACTTTAATATATTAACGGTATGCATTCTTCTTATTTGTGGATTAATTCTACCAGCAAATTTTTCAACAGCTGCCTTACTGTTTGTTACTTCACTGATGTTATTATTTTTGGGAAGAGTAAAAATAAAACATATATTAAAACTTTTAGGAATAGGAACTCTTTTGGTAGGATTATTTATTTCAATATCGTTACTGTTTTTTGAAAATAAGGGACGTGTAACTACATGGCTTAGCAGGATAGATATTTTTAATAAAAGTGAAGTAGTAAGTAATAATGATAAAAATTTTCAAATTGAACAGTCAAAAATTGCCATAGCATCTGGGGGCTTTTTTGGCAAGGGACCAGGCAACAGTACTCAACGAAATTTCTTGCCTCACCCTTATTCCGATTTTATTTTTGCTATAATTATTGAAGAATATGGATTTGTCGGTGCATTTATCATTCTTTTTGCTTATTTGGTACTCTTTTTTAGAGCCGGTATTATTGTCAAACGTTCACGAACAGCCTTCCCTGCCTTTCTTTCTGTGGGATTAATTCTTTTGTTGGTTTTACAAGCATTAATTAATATGGGTGTGGCTACAGGTATTTTCCCTGTTACAGGACAAACATTACCGCTGATTAGTATGGGCGGTACATCCATTATTTTTACTACTTTATCAATTGGAATAATTTTAAATGTAAGCATACTCAATGCAAGACTAAAGGATAAAAGCAATGATGAAAAAGAAAAAGAAGACATGCCGCAGACAGAAATAAATAAAGAAGAAACGTTAAATGTTGAACCTCAAAATATAGCATAAATGAATAAATTAAAAGTTATAATAAGTGGAGGTGGTACGGGAGGACACATTTTTCCTGCCATTGCCATAGCCAATGCCTTAAAAGCACTGGAACCCGATACGGAAATTCTTTTTGTTGGTGCCGAAGGAAAAATGGAAATGGAAAAAATTCCTGCTGCTGGTTATAAAATTGTTGGATTGCCTGTCAGAGGCTTCCAACGTCGCTTTACACTGCAAAATATAAATTTCTTTTTCCGTTTATACAGTAGTTTAAGAAAAGCCAAGAAAATAATTAAGGATTTTAACCCCAATGTGGTGGTAGGCGTGGGTGGATTTGCATCAGGACCTACACTTCAGATAGCCTGTAAATTAAAAATTCCTACACTTATTCAAGAACAAAATTCATATCCCGGTGTTACCAATAAAATATTGTCTCCACATGTAAATAAAATATGTGTGGCATATCAAAATATGGAAAAATATTTTCCTGCCGAAAAAATTGTTATTACGGGAAACCCTGTTAGACAGGATATTTTTATAAACCCATCCAAATTAAAGGAAGACGGATTTTTGTTTTTTGAACTTAAAGGAAATCAAAAAACGGTTTTGTCGCTGGGAGGTAGTCTTGGGGCACGTACTATTAATGAAAGTATTTATAATTCACTGGAACTTTTTGTTGAAAACAAAATACAACTTATATGGCAAACGGGAAAAGAGTTTTATCCTGTGGCACTCGAAAAAATTCGTGCGTTAAATTATCCTTATATAAAAGTGTATGATTTTATTCAACGGATGGATTATGCTTATGCCATAAGCGATGTAGTAATTTCGCGAGCCGGTGCCATTACTATTTCAGAATTGACATTAACAGCAAAGCCTGCCATCCTTGTCCCATCGCCAAACGTTGCCGAAGACCATCAAACCAAAAATGCCATGGCGCTTGTTCAAAATGATGCTGCCATGCTTGTTTCCGATGCCGATTGTAGAGAAAAACTTGTTGTCGAAACCCTGAAACTTTTACAAGACGAATTTCGACTTAATGTTTATCGAAGCAATATTTCACGCATGGCAATTAAAAAATCGGACGAAATGATAGCCAACGAAATAATTAAACTTGCCCGTTCATGAAGTTGGAACAAAAACATATTATTTATTTTATAGGTATTGGTGGGATAGGTATGAGCGCACTGGCACACTATTTTATTAAATGCGGGAAAAAAATAGCCGGCTACGACCGAAATGCGTCAGATATCACTCAACAACTTTCTCAATGGGGAGCCGTTATTCATTTCGACGAAAATGTGCATCATATTCCCGAAGTTGTTACCAATGCCCCTCGCAATGAAGTATTAATAATTTATACACCAGCCATTTCACCACAAAATAAATTATGGCTATTTTTTAATGAAAAGAAATACGATGTGGTGAAGCGCGCTGAAATACTGGGCAATATTTGTCGTTCATTTCCAACCATAGCCATTGCAGGAACACATGGCAAAACAACGGTTACCTCGCTGGTTTCTCATATATTAAATCTTTCTGATAAAAAAAGCCTTGCATTTTTAGGCGGTATTGCCAAAAATTATCAATCCAATCATATTTATGTCGATAAACCTGCCTATGCCGTAGTAGAAGCCGATGAATATGACCGCTCCTTTTTGCAACTTCAACCCGAGGCTGCTATTATTACGTCTATTGACCCAGACCATCTGGATATATACAAAAACTATGATTCGCTGAAAACAGCCTTTAATGATTTTTCCAATAATATTACATCCTTCAACGGTAAACTATTGCTCAAAAAAGAAACAACTTTTGTTCCGAACAATCCACATATAGAAAAGGCATTTTATTCTACCCGTACCCATGCAGACTGTAATATAGCCAACATTTCCTTATCGAATGGATATTTTACTTTTGATATTCATACACCATGGGGCAATATTGAAAAAGTAACACCCGGCATAACGGGCAATTACAATGTAGAAAATGTACTGGCTGCAAGTTCGCTATGCTTGTGGCTTGGCATTCCTCCAACTATTGTAAAAAAGGGTATAGAAACATTTTCGGGTGTGCGTCGCCGTTTTGATGTTCAATTCCAAAATGCACGTTATATTTATATTGATGATTATGCACACCATCCAGAAGAAATAAAAGCCTTTATCACATCAGTTAAAACGGTTTTCCCCCATCAATATATAACGGGTATTTTTCAACCACATTTGTATAGCCGAACGCGCGACCTTGCAGCAGAGTTCGGTCAGGCATTATCGTTACTCGATGAACTTTGGCTAATGGACATTTACCCTGCACGCGAACTGCCCATAGAAGGTGTAACCAGCCAGATAATTTTTGACCACGTTACTTGCAAACAAAAACGTATTATTGAGACGCAGGAAATTCCAAAACTGGTAAAGTCGGCAACACCCGGACTTTTATTGACCATGGGAGCCGGCAATATTGACGAATGGATAAACCCTATTAAACAAAGTTTATATGAAGCGTAAGGGAATAACTATTTTTATTCAAATTTCTATCTGGGTAGTTTCGCTGGGTATAGTGGGTATATCGTTAGGATTTACAGAAAAGCAACGCAAGCAACAACAATGTCAACATATTTTAATCCGCATAAACGATTCATCTATAAATCATTTTATCGAACCCAATGATATTTTACAACTGTTAAAAGATAAAAATTACAAAATAATCAATACAAATATAAACAACTTGCCGTTGAATACGATGGAACAAGAAATTAAAAATCTTTCTGTGGTAAAAGATGCACAAGTTTATACTACCCTTGACGGAAATTTGTGTATTGAAATAAAACAACGAACGCCCATGTTTCGCATCATGAATTATTCAGGTGAAAGTTATTATATTGATGAAGATGGTGTTTTGTTCCCGCTGTCCGATAAATATACCGCCAGAGTACTTGTTGTTTCGGGAAGCATTAATGAACCGTATGGTATATTTTGTGGGAAAAAGGCTCAGGATGCCGAAAAGCAGGATGCGTTGCACCGAGCAACTTTGCTGGACGATGTGTTTGCTCTTTGTCATTATATATACAACGACAGTATTTGGAATCCGATGATAGAACAGGTATATGTAAACGAAGACCAGCAATTCGAACTTATTCCAAAAATAGGCGATATCACTATTCTTTTTGGCGATACCTCTAATATGGAAAGTAAATTTAATAAACTCTATGCATTTTATTCGGTTGTTCTACCTCGTGTGGGTTGGAATGCCTACAAAAAAGTAAATTTAATGTTTGATAAGCAAATAGTATGTTCTAAAAATATAATGCCATGAATACGAATCAATCCATTTCAGTAATTGATATCGGAACAACAAAAATTGTTGCGATGATAGGAAGAAAAGAAGAAGACCATACCTTTTCAATTTTGGGTATAGGAAATGTAAAATCAAAAGGTGTATTACGCGGAACGGTATTTAATATTAAAGATACCGTCGAAGGCATTAAGGAGGCTGTAAAAATTGCCGAACAAATGTCGGGTATAAAAATGAACGATGTATATGTCGGTATCGCAGGGCAAAATATTAAATGTCTTGTAAATTCCGACTATATCAATCGCACCAACAGTGAACAGGATATTACTGCCGAAGAACTGGAACGGTTTATCAAAAATCAGGAAAACGTGCCGCTTGACCCTGGTCAGCAAATTTTACATGTTATTCCTAAAAGTTATACCATCGATGGGGAAGAAATTGAAAAACCTGTTGGTTGTATAGGAAAACGCCTTGAAGCAAAATTTCATATTGTAGTTGGACAAACCCAGAATATAAACAGCATTAAACGCTGTATTGCCAATGCAGGACTAAGATTGGTAAAAATTATTCTTGAACCCATGGCATCATCGCGGGCAGTGTTAGACCCCATGGAAATTGAAGCCGGCGTTGCCATGATAGATATTGGTGGTGGCACGAGCGACCTTGCTATTTATCATAAAAACATGTTGATTCATACGGCTGTTATTCCCTTTGGTGGTAATGTTATTACCAGCGATATTGAAAAAGCATACAATATAATAAAAAATAAAGCCGAAAAACTTAAAATTAACTTTGGATATGCTATTCTGGAGAATGATAAATTAGATGACATTGTTGTAGTTGATGGAGATATTCAGGGTCGCAAGCCTAAAGAAATTGAAATAAAAAGTTTGGCAAAAATTATTCAGGCACGTGTCGAAGAAATTATCGGTTTTATTTATAATGAAATAAAATTATCGGAAGCCGAGAATATGCTGGGGGCTGGCATTGTTATTACTGGTGGCGGTGCACTTCTTAAAAATTTACCACAATTGATGAGTTACTGTACCGGACTTGAATCACGTATTGGATACCCCATGATTTATATTAGAAAAACTGACTTAATGGATGTAAAAAATCCTGCTTATGCTACAGCCATAGGATTGCTTATTCAGGGCTGGGAAGATATTATTAAACATAAAAATCCCGAAACAGAAGTAAAGAATAATTCTATTGATGAAAATATAGGTGAAATATCTCAAGAAAAAAATAAAAAACAACAGGAAGAAAAAAAGGAAAAAGTTAATGAAAAAATAAAGGAAAATAAGCCAAAAACAAAAAAACAGAATAAAATTATTGTCGGAATAAAGGATACTTTTTCAGGATTCTTTGATTCAAAAGATACTACTATTTAAATAACAAACAAATATTTTATGTATATGGAATCAAATCAAGAAAACAACTTTTTAAATTTTGAGATGGAATCTCAAACACCCTCTATTATTAAAGTAATAGGTGTGGGGGGTGGTGGCAGCAATGCTGTCAATTATATGTACAACTTGGGTATAAAAGATGTGGATTTTATAATCTGCAATACCGATATTCAAGCATTGGCAAAAAGTGCTGTGCCCATTAAAATTCAACTGGGGCAAACACTTACCGAAGGGCTTGGTGCCGGTAATGAACCCGAAAAAGGTGAACAGGCTGCTATCGAAAGTCTTGACCAAATTACACAAATACTTTCTACGCATACCAAAATGGTTTTCATAACAGCGGGCATGGGCGGTGGTACCGGTACCGGTGCAGCACCTATTATTGCTAAAACAGCCAAGGAAATGGGCATACTAACGGTTGCCATTGTTACGTTGCCCTTTCAGTCAGAAGGAATGAAACGTTACAATCATGCTATAGAAGGTATTCGTCAAATAAAGGATTATGTGGATTCTTTGCTCATTATTAATAACCAGAAACTGCGTGAGATGCATGGCGATTTGCCATTTAGCGAAGCATTTGCCAAAGCCGATGACGTTTTGGCTACTGCTGCCAAGGGAATAGCAGAAATTATTACGTTGCCCGGTCATATTAATGTTGATTTTGCCGATGTAAAAAATGTTATGAAAAATAGTGGCGTAGCAATTATGGGCAGTGGCGTAGCAGAAGGACAAGACCGCGCCATCTCTGCTATTAAGCAGGCACTCGATTCTCCTTTGCTTAATAATAGCGATATTCGCGGAGCCAAAAATATTCTGCTTAATATTACATGTGGCGAACCGGAGGTTACCCTAGACGAAATATCACAAATTACCGAATATTTACAAGAGGTTGCTGGCAATAATTCGGATATCATTTTTGGCGTTGGAAAAAATCTCAATATGAACGAAAAAATATCTACTACCATTATTGCTACTGGATTTGGAACAGATACCTTTAATATTGACGATTCAACTAATCCAAAAAAAGTTCATAGCAATAAAAACAATGTATCGCAAGAAAAATCAAGTAAAAAGGTATATTCGTTAGATGATGAGCAACAGGAACTTTCGTTTGAAATAGAAGAAAAGGTAATGGATAATAATAATACATCTATAGATGAAAATAATCAGACGACTATGGACTTATCTAACAATGATACCGTTGAAAATCTTGAAAAAGTACCCGCATTTCAGCGAAAAAAAAGTAACATTGTACAAAACACGTCAACTCAAAGTCCATCCAATATTACCATTACTAACAACAAAAATTATATTTTAAAGAACGATAATCCTTACCTCCACGAAAATATTGATTAATAACAATTTGCATTCAAAGAGGTTAAAATAATGAGATAATGTGAAAATGTGAAAATCTTGTCATCCCGTCATTCTGACGAGATACCGAGACAAGTTGTGAAAATGTGAAAATATGGAAGGCTTGTCCCGTCTTATTATGACGAGTAACCGCAAAGGTCGCAAATCTCGTCAGTAACGACAATACGAGATGAAAATAATGAAATAATGTACTCCCATGGCTTTCTTTTAAATTTTAATTTTGATATTTGAACTTTGATATTTGAATTCTGCTTTAATCCGTTACATCCGTGTGCTATTTTTTAAATTTGAATTCTGAAATCTGAATTTTTATATTTATTCTCTGTGTGTTATTTTTCTAAATTTTAAATTTGATATTTTAAATTTGATATTTGAATTCTGTTTTAATCCGTTACATTCGTGTGCTATTTTTTAAATTTGAATTCTGAAATCTGAATTTTTATATTTATTCTCCGTGTGTTATTTTTCTAAATTTTAAATTTGATATTTGAATTTTGCTATATAATACCGACTGATCCATTTCATTCTTTTGTAGCGGTTTGGCATAAAATCAGTTTTTAAGGGACGACTATTTATGTTCATCTTCTAATTATTCGCTATCTTTGGCGTCGTGATAATGGCATTTAAAATTATATCGGAATATTCGTTGTGGTTACTGGTGTTTGTTATTCCCATTGCAATCATGACGGGCATATATTTTTACAAAAACGATTCAACGCTTTCGGAAATGCCTGCTCCTTTGTGTAAGACCATTCGTATATTGCGTATGGTTACACTGTTCATTCTTTTTTTATTGCTGTTATCGCCTGTTTTCAAATGGTATCGTTTTCAAATTCATAAGCCTGTTATTGTAATTGCCGTTGACCAGTCCAAATCGATGGCAATATCGCATAATGCATCGCAACAAATACCTTTTCTGAAAAAATATTTGCCTCAAATAAAAGAAAAAATGGGAAGCGGTTACGATGTTCAACTCTTTGGCTTTGGTTCTACTATGCGACGTATAGACAGTCTTTCGTTTAATGATAATCAAACCAATTTTTCGTCGGCACTGCAACAAATACAAAATGAGTTTGAATATCAAAACATAGGCGCTGTAGTGCTTATAAGCGATGGAATTATTAATAATGGTCAGAATCCTTTATTTATGAATAGTTCGCTCGCTTTTCCCGTTTATTCGGTAGTTACAGGCGATACCTCTTTACAGCGTGATATTTTTATTGAAAAAGTCATTTATAATCCTCATGCGTATCTTGGCAATAATATTCGCATACAAGTCAATCTAAGAGCCAATCTTGCAAGTGGTGAACATACTCGTATTCAAATAAGGGAAGGGAATGAACAACTCGACAGTCGCCTTGTAACTATTACCGACAGGAAATATTTTCAATCCTTTACTTTTATGATTGAAGCCAAAAAGGCGGGCACACATACTTATACTATTGAAGTGGACAGCATTGCTAATGAATATACCGTAAAAAACAATAAGGCAATGGCGGTTATTCATGTTACCACAGACAAGCAAAAAGTATTTATTGTTTCTGAGGCACCGCATCCCGATATGGGAGCCATGCGTTATGCCCTTGAATCAAATGCTGCCATAGAAGTGAGCATACTTTCACCTGAGGTTGCTACCGACTCGGTTGTCAAATCCAACGGTATTATTTTATATCAATTGCCATCGATAACCAATTCGTCATCCACGTTAATAAAAAAAATTATTACAGCACAAATACCGGTACTTTTTGTGCTGGGAAGTCAATCGCAATTAAGTCAATTTAATTCCCTTTTTTCTTCACCAATGATAATCGCCAACAAGAAGCAAACCGAAGATGCATTTCTTGTTTTCAATAAGGATGAAAATATTTTCAGCATGAGCGATGATGAAATAAAAACGTGTGAAGATTTTCCACCATTGCTTGTTCCTTTTGCCGATTATAAACTTCCTTCCGACGCTGAAGCAGTAGCGTTTCAACGTATAAAGCATATAACAACGTCTAAACCGCTTATTGCTTTTATGACGTGGCAATCTAATCAAAAGTGCGGAATTATTTTTGGTGAAGGGTTGTATCGCTGGCGATTGAACGAATTTGCAAAGACACAACAACACAGTTGCTTTAATAAACTTATCAACAAAATGGTGGCTTATCTAATGACAAATCAAAAAAAGGAATATTTTACGGTCAATGTAAAGCCTGTTTTTTCGGAAATAGAGAATGTAGAATTTCAAGCGGAATTATACAATAAAAGTTATGAACCGCTCAATACACCCGATGTTCAATTGTCCATCATTTCCGATAAAAATAAAACTTATACCTTTACGTTTGATAAAAATGCACCTTATTATTCGCTCAATGCAGGTGCTTTCCCAGTGGGAGAATATCAATGGACAGCCACTACTACACTGGGAAATGATTTTTTTAAAAAGACAGGTGCCTTTAAAATTCGTGAAGAAAATTTGGAAATTCAAAACCTGACCGCTGATTATTCGCTTATGGAACAGTTGGCACTACGCACCAAAGGTGAAGTAATTCCTTTATCGCAACTGAATGCATTACCCGATAAAATTAAGACCAATAAAAATATTGTTGCCACTTCTAGTTCATCGGAAAATTTTGTAACGCTGATTGAATTTAAAATTATTTTAATATTGATTGTTTTATTACTCGCTATAGAATGGTTTATCCGACGATTTTATGGGAGTCTGTAGTAATTATAAATTCATCTCGTCATTACTGACGAGACAAATATCAAATTTAAGATTTAAAAAAAAAGAACGTTGGGAGTATATTATTTTCATCTTGTCTCGTCGTATTTTACGAGATAATACCAAGTTGCATTCATATATGAAAATTTGTTAAAAGTTCAAAAAAGATAGTACTTTGTGATTTTGGGAATGGGGTATGACATCCCCCTAACCCCCTTCAAAGGGGGAGGAATTTGGGAAATGGGCTATTGCTCAACACCTCCCCCGTTGAAGGGGGAATTAAGGGGGATGTTCCTCACTAAGTATTTTATACCAAACCGCTAACAAAAGAATGAAATGAATTTTATTAGTTGGCTTTGGTTCATGCCGATAGACTAACAGTTTTAAAACAAAAGCGAAGCGAATTGTTTTAATGAACTTGTTAACAAGTCGGTATTAGGCACTTTAAGTACTCTTTCTACATTTTTTTTCATATTCGTATCGAAGCGTATCAATGCTTACCCACTGATTTCTACGCCTTACATACCAATATGTCCAACCATTATTGTTTTCCCTGTTTAATAATTTAGCGCTTGTTTTATGAATAGAACCAACAGTTCCATCGCTCAAAAGCAAGGAAGCATCTGCCTGAACCATTGCTTTTTGTTTTTCATCTTTTGAAAATAAATACTCGCCAATTTTTATGAATCCTTTTTCTATAAGGGTTCCGAAAGGAACTTTGGGAATACGCTTTTCTATATTATATTCCAGTAATGGGCTGTCAATGGGTATAATTTTATTAATTCGCGTTCGAGAAATTTTTACATAAAACTCATCTTTTTCAAATCCAAGAAAATCTCTTCCTAAACGCTTGGCAACAGCAGCCGTGGTTCCGCTTCCCATAAACGGGTCAAGTATTAAATCACCCGGATTAGAAGTAGAAATAATGATTCGATAAAGCAATTCAGACGGCTTTTGAGTGGAATGAACTTTTTTACCATTCACTTTTAATCGCTCACTGCCTTGACATATAGGAATAAACCAGTCACTGCGCATTTGCAAGTCATCGTTCATTACTTTCATAGATTGGTAATGAAAAGTATAGTTGGACGATTTTGATTTTGCAGCCCAAATTAGTGTTTCGTGTGCATTGTTAAAACGCGTGCCTTTAAAATTAGGCATGGGATTGGTTTTTAGCCATATTATATCATTTAGTATCCAAAAATCCAAATCCTGCAATAAAGTGCCAAGTCTAAAAATGTTGTGATATGTACCAATTATCCATATACTTCCTGTATTTTTAAGTATTCTTCGACATTCAGAAAGCCACTTTCGTGAAAACCGGTCATAATCAGCATACGATTCAAATTTGTCCCATACATCATTCACACCATCTACTTTGGTTTGATTGGGACGAACCAATTCCCCGCTTAATTGCAAATTATAAGGCGGGTCGGCAAATATTAAATCGATAGAATTGTCGGGAACATGCTGAAGCAATTCAAGACTGTCGCCTTGAATAATAGTATTTTTTTCAAATCTAACGTCGTTGGACATGGATTTTTTTGCAAAGTTAATTTTTTATTCACTTTATTCATATTGGTTTTGAAAATTTATTTTTATAATTTTGCATGTATAAATAATATGAATGTTTAACCCCGTTTATGGCTAAGATTAAATATAAATTCAATCCCGAAACGCTCACCTATCATCGCATTCAGCGAAGTATTAAAAGTAAACTATTTCGCATTTTTTATTCTTTGCTGACTGCTTTTTTCTTTGCTATTATTGGTATTGTGATATATAATATCTTTTTTGATTCCCCAAAAGAAAAAATACTGAGACGCGAAAACAGAATGCTCGTGTTTCAATACAATGAATTGGAGCAAAAAATTAATGAAATGGAAAAGGTATTGAGTGAACTTCAATATCGTGATGACAATATTTACAGAACATTATTTGAAGTAGAACCTATTCCAGAAACAGTTAGAAGAGCAGGCATGGGTGGAACTAGCAAATACGAAGAACTTGAAAACTTTGAACATTCCGATTTGATTATTCATACTTCCAAAAGAATAGACCAACTCATGAAACAACTCTATATTCAGTCCAAATCGTTTGATGAAATTGTGGAACTTGCCAAAAATAAAGAAATGTGGTTAAAATCCATGCCGGCTGTATTACCTATACTTATAAAGGATAAATTTAAAATTACCTCTCACTTTGGAATACGGTACGACCCTGTTTACAGAAATATTAAAAAGATGCACGAAGGTATAGATTTCAACTGTGTCATCGGTACTAATGTTCGCACTACCGGTGATGGTGTTGTAAAGGAAGCAAACTATTCCAATAGAGGTTATGGAAACGAAATTATTATAGACCATGGCTTCGGTTATTCCACACGATATGCACATTTGAGTAAGATTCTGGTTAAACCAGGTCAAAAAGTGGTACGTGGTGAAATTATTGGCAAAGTAGGAACAACAGGAAAATCTATTGGTCCACATTTACATTACGAAGTAAGAAAAAACGGTAAAGCCATCAATCCCATTAACTTTTTTTACTTAGACCTTTCGCCTGAAGAATATGACCAAATGATTGAAGCATCGGCGCAGGAAGGTGGCATTGCATCAGACTAAACGTTATGCCTTATAAAAAACCCCATATTGAAAAAATACACTATTCTATTGGCGAGGTAGCCGATATGTTTCACGTTGCACCGTCTCTACTTCGATATTGGGAAAAAGAGTTTAAAGAAATAAAACCGTTTAAGAACAAAAAAGGAAATCGTTATTACACATCAAAAGATATTAACACTATTAAATATATTTATTCTTTGCTGAAAGAAAAAGGATTGACTATTGACGGAGCAAAGCAATATTTAAAAGGAAAAACAGAACTTACCACTACCAAAGAAATAGAAATTGTTTCCAAACTGGATAATATCAAGGAAGAATTATTACAACTTCATCAATCCTTAAAAGAACTATACCACGAGATAAATATAGAAAACCATGAACAAAAAGAAAACTAAAATCAACATCATTTATTCTACCAATCCCGATTTTGATTATACTTATGCCAATGATAAGGATGAAGCCGAAACGCTGCCTCCCGATAAGCAAAAACTCTATTTGTCAATAGATAGAAAAAACAGAAATGGGAAAGTGGTAACCTTAATTTCTAACTTCATTGGTAAAGAGGAAGATTTAATTTCACTTGAAAAAATGCTGAAATCAAAATGTTCCACCGGCGGAACATCCAAAGATGGTGAAATTATTATTCAGGGCGACTTTAGAGATAAAATTGAAATATTGTTGAAAGCACTTGGCTATAAAATTATAAGAAAAGGTTAAAAAAAATTAAAACTTTTAAAATATCTTAACGTAAAAAAACTAAAATTTGTTTTATGAAAAAGAGTTACCTTATTTTCGTTACAACATTATTATTGGTTTGTACAGTGGGTATGGCTGTAGCACAAACAACCGATACATATAATGCTTCTGGCACTTGGACTTGTCCATGTGGCGTTACTTCTGTTACTGTTGAGTGCTGGGGAGGTGGTGGTGCTGGTGGAGGTGCAACAGTTAATCCATCTGGTGGTGGTGGTGGTGCAGGCGGTGCTTATGCCAGAAAAATTATTACAGTTATTCCAGGAAATACTTATACTGTTACTGTAGGTGCAAGTGTTGCTGGGACAACGGGTAATGGTACCACGGGTAATCCTTCATGGTTCAGTACTGCCGGCACAGTTTATGCACAAGGCGGTGCAGGTGGTGCTGCTAATAATGGTGCTGGTGGTACCGGTTCAAGTGCAAGCAGTATTGGAGATGTAGTATATGCAGGTGGAAATGGTGATGCAGGAACTAATACATACGGAGCAGGCGGTGGCGGTGGTGCTGGTTCTTCTGGCATTGGAGGAAATGCAGTTGGAATTACTGCTGGAATAGGGACAGCAGTGGGAGGTGGAAATGGTGGTGCAGGTATAAGTGTTGCAGGTGCGGGTGCTGCAGGAACTGCTGCAGGTGGTGGTGGTGGTGGTGGTTTTAGAACAGGTGCTGGGAACCGGAATGGTGGAACTGGGGCAGCAGGTAGAGTATCCATTACTTATACCCCTCCTGCCATCATGACTTATACGTCAAGTTCTGTAACGCAAATTTCATCGGATATTTCACGTATGTGTCCTTCCAGTATTAATGCCATTTTGGAAATCAGCATAGTTATTGGAAGTGGCAGTGCTGGCAGTATAACTCAATTCAAGTTTAATACTACGGGCGATGCAGGTTTTTCTCAAAATCCTACGGTAAATATTTCCAGTGCCAATGTGTATTATACTGGTCAAACTCAGGGATTTAGTACTAATACGCTTTTTGGGTTGGTTGCAAATCCTAATGGAGATTTTACTATCAATGGCAACCAATGTTTATCATTGGGTCCTGGTACTTATTATTTTTATTTAGCGTATGTAGTACCCTTTTCATCCAATATTGGTGACAAACTGGATGCAAGTATGACATCGTTTGTTTTTAATGGAATTACGGAAAATGATATGACAACTCCCAACCCAGCAGGTACAAGAACTATTGTTGCAGGAAGTGCTTCATGCAACGAATATTGGTTTGCTGCCCCCGAAGTTACTACAGGGCATAATGACGCAGGACCAACCTTCCGATTTACCAATACGTCAAAAACAGATACAGCCACCGTTGTACTTTCTATGCCAGCCCAGCCTTGGACTGTATTTACACCAACTCCCATTTCTATACCTCCCAACGGAACCTATTCCATTGTGCTTGATGTTGCTCCCAATAGTTATAAGGATACTATTGAAAATAAACCAACTAATACTGTTTTGACAAAGGGTTTATACATCATTTCCGACCAGCCTATTTCAGCCTATTATGAAGTTAATAATAGCAATAATAATGAAATTTATGCCTTGAAAGGTGCTACTGCATTGGGAACGGAATTTTATATTCCCATGACCACCAATCCCAATTTATTTAATCATACGCCACTTACCCCAAATGCTTTGTGTACTTTTGATATTGTAGCCACTCAAAATAATACTACTGTCAGTATTTTATCACGTACAGCCGTCGATGGACATGTCGCCAATATTCCTTTTACTGTTTTATTAAATAGAGGTCAAACATATTCGTGCGGATGGTCCGGTGCAAGTTTTGACCAATATACCACATGGCCTGCTGGAGCCGTAGTGTTATCGGATAAGCCAATAGCCATCACAGTTAAGGAAGATTCAAAACAGATAAACACACAAACATGTTACGATTTAATTGGCGACCAGATTATTCCCGTTAATATTACAGGTACCGATTACATTGTTATTAAAGGACAATTGTCTGCAGGTGCTAGTGCTGGTGAAGGTCTTTATGTATTGGCTACCCAAAACAATACCCATGTATATATAAATGGTTCTACTACTCCCGTGGCAACATTATTTGCCGGGCAAACCTATTATAAGGAAAGTTTAACCTTACCAAGATATTATATTCATACCGATTTACCTGTATATTGCACTCAAGTAACAGGCACTGGTTGTGAATTAGGCTCTGCATTATTACCTCCGTTAAATTGTGCTGGTTCCCGTTCGGTAAGTTTTGTAAGGTCAACCACCGAAGGGTTTTATCTTAATATTATGGTAAGAGCTGGTTCAGAAGGAAATTTTAAATTATATGGTGGAAGTGATTCGTTATGCATTACAGCAGCAGATTTTGATACTGTTCCCGGGACAGGGGGAGAATGGATGTCAACCTATGGAAAATCATTTACTACGGCTCAAGTGCCACAAGGAGTAAATATGAGACTTGTCAATTCTACTGATAAATTTGGACTTGGATTATTTAACGGAGCTGCTGCTACAGGAGTACGCATCGGTTTCTTTTCTGATTTTGCAGCAAAAATTTTTGTAAGTGCTGGTAACGATACCAATGTTTGTGCTAATCGTACAGTACCATTAAATGGAAGTGTAACAGGCGGTACAACTACCGGTATATGGACTACCAGTGGAAGTGGTACGTTTACTCCGGATGCAACAACATTAAATGCTACGTATGTTCCGAGTACAACAGATACAACAGCAGGTACTGTTACGTTAACTTTAACTTCTACGAGCGATTGTGCACCTGTAACTGATTCAAAAGTGATTACATTTTTCAAAGCACCTTATATTAATGCGGGAACAGACCAATCGGTATGCATTAATAATCCTGATGTACAATTGAATGGATATGTATCTAATTGTTCTGGAGGAATCTGGTCTGGGGGAGCAGGTACATATAATCCAAATAATACTACATTGAATGCCACTTATACTCCAACTGCTGCAGAATTGACATCTGGTTCTGTTACCTTAACACTTACTTCAACGGGTTATGGAACATGTAATCCTGATTCTGATGATATTGTAATTACTTTTACTGATGAACCAACTGCAAATGCAGGTAACGATATTACCGTATGTGGAAATAATCCTGCGGCTACGTTGAATGGTGCAGTTACCATTGCAACAGGAGGGTTATGGACAGGAGGTACAGGAACTTTTGTGCCAGGAAATAATGTGCTTAGTACACAATATACCCCTTCGGCAGGAGAAATAAGTGCAGGAAGCGTTACTTTAACACTGACAACTACAGGTAATGGAAACTGTTCAGCAGTAAGTGATGATATATTAATAACGATTACCCCATCCCCAACCGTAAATGCCGGTGTGGACCAGACCAAATGTAAAAACAATGCAGTAACTACACTGAACGGTTCATATACAGTAGCAACGGGTGCTGTATGGTCGGGTGGTACAGGTGTATTTACTCCTGACAATACAACCATGACTGCAACTTACACTCCGACAGCCGGAGAATTAGCAGCAGGAACATTAACGTTAACTTTAACAACCACGGGAAATGGGACATGCAACCCTGTATCAGACCAAATGACCATCACATTTACGGATGCTCCAACAGTGGATGCGGGCGTGGACCAGACAAAATGTGCTAATAACGCAGCAACTACGCTTGCAGGAGTTGTTAACGGAGCAACCGGTGGAATATGGTCTGGAGGAGCCGGAACTTATGCTCCCAATAATACAACACTAAATGCAATATATACTCCCACGGCTGCTGAAATATCAGCAGGAACGCTGACATTAACGCTTACTTCAACAGGCAACGGATTATGTTCACCTGTTGCAGACCAAATGGTAATAACGTTTACACCAGCACCTACAGCAAATGCCGGTGTGGACCAGTCCATCTGCGGAAATAATCCGACGGTAACCTTAAACGGTTCTGTAACGGTGGCAACGGGTGGAACATGGAGTGGTGGCGGCGGAACGTTTAATCCTGATGCAAATACATTAAGTGCGACCTATACTCCAACAGTCGGTGAAATAGCAACAGGCTTTGTAAACTTGACATTGACAACAACAGGTAATGGAACATGCAATGCAGTAAGCGATGTCATGAAAATAACCTATACTCCATCCCCAACCGTAAATGCCGGAATAGACCAGACCAAATGTAAAAACAATGCAGTAACTACACTTGCTGGTTCGTACACCGTGTCAACTGGTGCAATATGGTCAGGTGGTACAGGTGTATTCAATCCGAACAATACCACCATGAATGCAACTTATACTCCAACAGCCGGAGAATTAGCAACAGGAACATTAACGTTAACATTGACAACCACAGGAAATGGGACATGCAACCCTGTATCAGACCAAATGACTATAACCTTTACGGATGCTCCAACAGTGAATGCGGGCGTGGACCAAACAAAATGTGCCAATAACGCAGCAACTACGCTTGCAGGAGTTGTTAACGGAGCAACCGGTGGAATATGGTCTGGAGGAGGCGGAACTTATGCTCCCAATAATACAACATTAAATGCAATATATAGTCCCACGGCTGCAGAAATATCAGCAGGAACGCTGACATTAACGCTTACTTCAACGGGCAACGGACTTTGTACAGCCGTAGCAGACCAAATGGTAATAACGTTTACGCCAGCACCTACAGCAAATGCCGGTGTGGACCAGTCCATCTGCGGAAATAATCCGACGGTAACCTTAAATGGTTCTGTAACGGTGGCAACCGGTGGAACATGGAGTGGTGGTGGCGGAACGTTTAATCCTGATGCAAATACGCTAAGTGCGACTTACACTCCGACAGCAGGTGAGATTTCGACAGGCTTTGTAAACTTAACATTGACAACAATAGGTAATGGAACATGTAATGCTGTAAGCGATGTTATGAAAATAACCTACACTCCATCACCAACAGTAAATGCCGGTATGGACCAAACCAAATGTAAAAACAATGCAGTAACTACACTGAACGGTTCATATACAGTAGCAACCGGTGCAATATGGTCAGGCGGTACAGGTGTATTCAATCCGAACAATACAACCATGACTGCAACTTACACTCCGACAGCCGGAGAACTTGCAGCAGGAACATTAACGTTAACTTTAACGACTACCGGCAATGGAACGTGCAACCCTGTATCAGACCAGATGGTGATAACCTTTACGGATGCTCCTACAGTGGATGCTGGTGTGGACCAGACAAAATGTGCCAACAATGCTGTAACCACGCTATCAGGAACGGTTGCAGGAGCGACCGGTGGAATATGGTCGGGTGGTGCAGGTACATTTACTCCAAACAATACGACATTAACAGCAACCTATACTCCAACAGCAGGAGAAATATCGTCTGGAAGCGTAACATTAACGCTTACTTCAACAGGTAACGGTTTATGTTCTCCTGTAACAGACCAAATGGTAATAACGTTTACGCCAGCACCAACAGTTAATGCTGGAATAGACCAAACGGTGTGTGCCAATAATGCAAATGTGAATTTGAATGGAAGTGTAATTGGTGCGACGGGTGGACAATGGACAGGTGGAACAGGTTCTTATAATCCAGGTTCAAATGCATTGGTAGTAGTATATTCGCCTTCTGCTCCTGAAATTGCAGCAGGTAATGTTATACTTACACTTACTTCTACTGGTAATGGCACATGCAATGCTATTAGTGACCAAATCCAGATTACATTTTCACCTGCACCGGTTGTGAATGCAGGTATTGACCAGTCAAGATGTGCCAATAACAATGTTTCTACTTTATCAGGCACTGTAACAGGGGCTACTGGTGGACAATGGTCAGGTGGGCTTGGATTGTATTCCCCAAGTAATAATGATTTGAATGCTACCTATACACCAACCGTTACTGAAATTACGGCAGGCTTTGTAAATTTAACACTTACTTCTACAGGAAATGGCACATGTTTGCCTGTTTCGGATAATGTAGTAATAACATATACCAGTTCGCCTGTGGTTGATGCTGGACTAAATCAAACGGTAGGTGCCAATAATCCTGCTACTACATTAGCAGGTACAGTATCAGGTGCAACGGGTGGGCAATGGTCTGGCGGAACAGGAAATTATTCACCTTCCAATACAGCATTAAATGCCATTTATACACCAAGTGCTGCTGAAATTACAGCCGGAAGCGTAACGTTAACATTAACTTCAACGGGAAACGGAAACTGTAATCCTGTAAGCGATGTAATGACGATAACTATAACACCTGCTCCTATTGTAAATGCAGGAATAGACCAAATATCATGTGCCAATAATCCTTCTGTTACATTGAATGGTTCGGTAACAGGTGCTACAGGTGGTATATGGTCGGGTGGAAACGGTACATTCAATCCTAATAATACTACCCTTAATGCAGTTTATACACCTACTTCTGCTGAAATTAGTGCAGGAACTGTAACTCTTACACTTACTTCTACTGGTAATGGACCAAATAATCCTGTTTCTGACCAGATGACAATTACTATTACACCAGCACCGATTGCTAATGCAGGAACTGATATAACTGCTTGCAGTAATAATGCAACGGTTATACTTAATGGTGCTGTGACAGGTGCCACAGGTGGACAATGGACAGGTGGCTTAGGTTTATACAATCCTAATGGAAATACTCTTAATGCAGCCTATACACCTACACAAAGTGAAATCAATGCAGGAAGTGTTACCTTAATGTTGACTACAACAGGTAATGGTTCATGCTTAGCCGTAAACGACCAAATGACTATATTTTTTACAATAGCACCCACAGTAAATGCTGGTGCAGACCAGGTGGTTTGTGGAAACAATGCCCATGTAACATTAAATGGTACTGTTACAGTTGCAACTGGAGGACATTGGTCTGGTGGTTCTGGAACATATAATCCTAATGATAATACACTCAATGCTGTTTATACACCTACAGCGGGTGAAATTGCTGCTGGAACAGTAACGTTGACGTTAACAACCACAGGTAATGGTACATGTAATGCTGTTAATGATAATATGATTATAACGATAAGTCCTGCACCAATTGTAAATGCTGGTTCTAATTTAAGCAGTTGTGTTAATAATCCAAGTGTTACCTTAAATGGTAGTGTAATAAATGCAACGGGTGGACAATGGTCGGGTGGAACAGGAACATATAATCCTGGAAATACTACGTTAAATGCGATTTATACGCCTTCCGCAGCAGAAATTAGTTCAGGAACTGTAACCCTCACACTTACTTCTACAGGAAATGGAAGTTGTCTTCCTGCCACAGATCAAACAACTATAACTATTGGGCCAACTCCTGTGGTAAATGCAGGGACAGACCAGACAGTATGTGCCAATAATAGCAATGTTATGCTAAATGGAAGTTCTTCAACATCTTCAGGGCAATGGACCGGTGGATTAGGATTATTTACCCCCGACAATAATGCGTTGAATGCTGTATATACACCAACCATGGGAGAAATTGCATCCGGCTCGTTAACATTAACACTAACATCTACAAACAACGGTTCATGCAATCCAATATCGGATAATATGGTAATAACATTTTCACCTGCTCCTGTAGTAAATGCAGGTCCTGACCAGATTGTATGTGCCAATTCACCGGATGTAATATTGAATGGTTCTGTTAGCAATGCAAGCGGTGGCATTTGGTCTGGTGGTGGTGGCACATTCAATCCAAACAATACAACCCTTAATGCAATATATACTCCATCAGCAACTGAAATAGCAACAGGGTCAGTAACGCTAACGTTGACATCTACCGGAAACGGTAATTGTATTCCTGTAAGTGATAATATGACTATTATTATTAGTGTGGCTCCTATTGTAAATGCTGGACCTGATTTGACATCGTGTGCTAATAACCCTTCTGTTACACTAAACGGTAATTATATGTATGCTGGAGGTGCTATTTGGTCTGGTGGTACTGGCTCATTTAATCCGGATAATACTACCATGAATGCGATTTATACACCTTCGGCATCAGAAATTTCAGTTGGACATGTAACCCTTACTTTAACTACAACGGGCAATGGAGTTTGTAATGCAGCAACCGACAATATCAATATAAATATTAATCCTTCACCAGTTGTAAATGCAGGTGTAGATTTAACTGCTTGCGGAAATAATGCTACATTGACTTTGAATGGGAGTGTTTCTGGAGCGTCTGGTGGGGCATGGTCCGGTGGTATCGGTTCATATTTACCTAATAACTCTGTTTTGAATGCGACTTATACACCTACACCCGCAGAAGTTACTGCCGGCTTTGTCAAACTTATTCTTACTTCAACTGGAAATGGAGTATGTAATGCCGTTACCGATACTATGGAAATTACTTACACTCCCAAACCTACTGTTGACGCTGGACCAAATCAAACCATTTGTGCTAATAATGCTAATATTACACTTAATGGTAATGTAACAGTTGCTACAGGCGGAATCTGGTCCGGAGGATTGGGAACTTATGTTCCTAATAATACTACACTAAATGCAGTATATACACCTTCATCTGCTGAAATAACGCAGGGCTATGCTGACCTAACTCTTACTTCTACCGGTAATGGAACTTGTAACTCTGAAAATGACCAGGTTCATTTTACCATTACACCGGCTCCTACCGTATTTGCCGGTCCAGACCAAACAATATGTGTTAATAACCTTCACGCTACTCTGAATGGCTTTGTTGCAGGTGTTACAACAACAGGAATTTGGTCTGGAGGGAACGGGGGAACGTTTACACCAAGTGCATCTTCGTTAAATGCTGTATATAATGCCAGTTCTGCCGATTCGGCCGCTGGGTATGTTACATTAGTTTTAACATCAACAGGAAACGGCAATTGTTTGCCTGTTACCGATACGATGATAATTCATATTTTACCGACAGGAACTGTAAATGCAGGACCTGACCAAACTGTATGTGCCAATAATGCAAATGCATTGATGAGTGGCAGTGTTGGAGGTGGAGCAACGATAGGAACCTGGACTTCTTCTGGTTCGGGAATTTTTGTTCCTACCAATACTACACTTAATGCTGTTTATATTCCGAGTCAGGTTGATACAGCCATTGGTTCAGTCACACTGACATTAACGGCTAACAGTTGCGACAATGTACAAGACAACATGATTCTTACTATTACAGATGCTCCTTATGTTAATGCAGGAAATGATATTACCGTTTGTGTTGACCATTTGAATGTTCAATTAAACGGGCATGTTTGGGGTGCATCTTCCACAGGTAAATGGACTACAAGTGGTACGGGCATTTTTACCCCCAGTGATACTACTTTGAATGCCATTTATCATGCAAGTGCTGCTGATTCGATAACCGGTCATATAACGTTGGTATTAAATGCAACCCATATAGGTTTTTGTTCACCTGTAAAAGATACACTTCAAATAAATATTCTGCCACCAGGTATTGTCAATGCAGGCCCTGACCAAACTTTTTGTGCTAATAATGCCAATGTAGTATTAAACGGAAGTGTTACAGGAGGTGGTTCCACTGGAATTTGGTCCACCAATGGAACCGGTACCTTTGTGCCAAGTGCAACTGATTTGCATGCTACATACATTCCAAGTGCTGCCGATACTGCTTATATTGGACCTCTATTTGGAGTTGTAACATTATCGTTGACAGCAACTAATAGTTGTAACTTCTCTTTTGATATGATGCAGGTTACCTTCAACCGCTCACCGTGGGTAGATGCAGGACCCAATCAGTCTATATGTTACAATAATCCTGCGGTTAGTCTAAATGGTGCAATTGACAGAGCAACGGGTGGCATTTGGTCTGGAGGAGGCGGAACTTATACTCCCAATAATACAACATTAAATGCCGTTTATACTCCTACTACTGCTGAAAAAGATTCTGGAACGGTTACACTTTATCTAACTTCTACAGGAAATGGTACATGTAATGCTGTTACCGATTCTATTACAATTACTATTACACCTACCCCTGTTGTAAATGCGGGACAGGATACCTCTATTTGTGCCAATAATGCTTCTATAACTCTTAATGGAAGTGTTACAGTTGCATCTGGCGGAGTATGGTCTGGGGGTAGTGGCACATTCAATCCAAACGATACTACCCTTAATGCAATTTATACAGCATCTCCTTCTGAAATTGTTGCAGGGAATGTTACTTTAACACTAACATCAACAGGGAATGGCACTTGTTTGCCTGTATCTGACCAGATAACTATCCAAATTACACCTGCTCCTACTGTAAATGCAGGTGTTGATATGATTGTGGGTGCTAACAATGCCAATGCCAGTTTAAATGGAAGCGTAACGGTTGCTTCAGGAGGTGTGTGGAGCGGTGGTTTAGGTACCTATAATCCTGATAATATTACATTGAATACAGTTTATACACCTACTGCAGCCGAAATAGCCGCAGGTTATGTTGATTTAGTGCTTACCACTACGGGCAATGGTAATTGCATGCAGGAAAGCGATACGGTACATATCACTATTACACCCGCACCAGTAGTGAATGCTGGACTTGACCAAACTGTTTGTGCCAATAATTCTTCTGTAACGTTAAATGGTTCTGTGGTTGGTGCAACCGGTGGAATATGGTCAGGTGGAAATGGTACCTTTAATCCTGATAATACAACACTGAATGCTGTTTATACACCTACGGCTGCTGAAATAACTGCCGGTACAGTTACGTTAACACTAACATCTACCGGAAATGGTCCCAATAATCCTGTATCCGACCAAATGATTATTACTATTACACCATCGCCCCAAGTAAACGCAGGTATTGACCAGCATGTTTGTATTAGTAGTGTTCAAACTACATTACAGGGAATTGTAACCGGTGGTTCTACTACAGGTATATGGACTACCAGTGGAGATGGAACATTTATACCAAACGATTCCACGCTGAATGCCCAGTATGTATATGGAACCAATGATACTCTTAATGGACAAGTAACGCTTACGCTTACTTCTACCCATAATGGGAATTGCAATTCTGTTTCAGACCAGATGAAAATTATTTTTGGAAATACTGCCTTTGTTGATGCGGGAAATGATATTATCACTTGTGAAAATGATTTGAGTGTTTTGTTGAATGGCTTTGTTTCGGGTGGCTCTAATACAGGTAGATGGATAACATCGGGAAGCGGTACATTTTTCCCGAATGATTCAACGTTAAATGCAACCTATATATGCAGTGCGTTGGATTCAAGTTTTGGCAATATTCAACTTGTTTTAATATCAACTCATAATGGTGGATGTCTGGCAGGGTCCGATACTACTGCTTTGACCATTGAACGTATTCCATCGGTGAATGCTGGTCCAAACAAATCTATTTGCATAGGAACCAATTATGTTTCTATTTCAGGAACAGCATCCAATGTTGCAGGGGTTCAATGGACTACCAGTGGAAGTGGTACTTTTGTGCCCAATAATACATCACTAAACACGCTATATTATCCTTCATTAAGCGACAGTGTTAGCGGAATGGTTGTATTAACACTAACTTCTACAGGTAACATAGGATGTACTCCTGCCAGTGACTTTATGATTCTGACGTTTACACATCCTGCCCTCGTCAATGCGGGCAATGACCAAACTATTTGTGAAAGTAATTTAACCGTTTCACTGTCAGGTTCAGTATCGGGTGGTACTTCTACAGGTGTTTGGTCTTCATCAAGTGGCACAGGCACTTTTGTCCCTTCTGCTAATGCTCTTAATACATCTTATATTTGCAGTTCTGTTGATTCTATCCTTGGCAGTGTAAGATTACGACTAATCAGTACCAATAATGGTGGATGTGCTGCTGTTACAGATTCTATACTTGTAACAATTAATCGTGTACCAACGGTTAATGCAGGACCTGACCAATCAATCTGCATAGGAAGCAGTTCTGTTAATCTTTCTGGAACTTATACTTATGCTTCCAATGCTAGATGGACAACCAGTGGAAGTGGAACATTCCTGCCTAGCGATACCACTATGAATGCAAGTTATATCCTTTCTCCTGCTGACAGCAGTTTAGGTACCATTACTATTACATTAACTACGGAGGGTTCTGTAGTATGTAATCCTGTTTCTGACAATATGCTATTACATTTATCTTATCCATCCATTGTAAATGCTGGCACAGACATTATGGTATGTGAAAATAACATGAATGTTTCTCTGTATGGCAGTGTTTCTGGTGGTGCAGGAACAGGAGTATGGAGTACCAATTCGGGTGGTGTATTTATTCCCGACAGTGCAACATTGAATGCAACCTATATTCCAAGTCAAATAGATTCCTTACTTGGAACCGTATCGCTGGTTTTGAGTTCTACCAATAATGGAAGTTGCGGTGCTGTTAAAGATACTGTTACTATTACTATTGAACGAATGCCTGTTGCCGATGCAGGACCAGATATAACAGTATGCACTGGAACTCAACCAATTATTTTTAATGCCTCTTTAACTAATGCTGTAGGTTGTCATTGGATTACACTTGGAACAGGAACTTTTTCACCTTCCGACTCATCATTGGATGTGGAATATTATCCGAGTTCACAAGATAGTATAAATGGATATGTTCAAATAATTCTGACAGCTACAGGTAACACTGTTTGTGCAGCCAGCACCGATACTGTAAATATAACATTTGTTAATCCTATATCTCCAGCCTTTTCCTATACGATTCCATGTTTAAATTCATCCGTACATTTTACAGATAATTCTATTATTCATTCAGGAAATATATCTGGATGGCAGTGGATATTTGATGGCTCCGATACCGATTTGAATCAAAATCCGAACTATACATTCAATACTATTGGTAGTCACAGTGTTCAATTAACCATTTCATCAAGTCTTGGATGCAGTTACATAATACAAGAGCAAATCTATGTTAATGCGTTGCCAACAGCAAATTTTGATGATAGTGTAACATGTTTTCTTGATGGTGTACTGTTTACAGATGAGAGTACCATTAGTGATGGTAATATTAATCATTGGAGTTGGAATTTCGGTGATACCACAACGTTGTCCAATTTGCAAAATCCAACACATGTATATCAGGCAGCAGGCATTTATCAGGTATCGCTAACGACTACAAGCGATTCAGGTTGTTCTGCTACGATTACCAAACCTGTTACCGTGTATCCACAACCCAATGCAGGATTTACCTATATGGATAACTGCAATAACTTTACCGTTATCTTTACCGATACGTCAAATTCTGCCAATCAACCTGTAAACAGTTGGTTCTGGGATTTTGGTGATGGAAACAATGCCGTGATACAAAATCCTGTTCATACATACTTACAGGCTGGACAATATTCGGTACAATTAATAGCAGGCTCATCTGGTAATTGTGTAGATACCGTTACAATGTCTATTCATACTACGAATGTGGTGGCAAATTTTGGAAATCACTATACATGCAATAGCAATTTGGTTTCTTTCGCCGATTCTTCCATAGCAACAGGTGATACTATTATAAGTTGGGAATGGCAGTTTGGTAGTGGCAATTCCAGTACATTGCCCAATCCAACATTCCTGTTTGCTGATACGGGAAGTTATCCGGTTAGTCTGATTGTTCATACCAATTATTGTATTGATACTGTTTCAAAAGTAGTGACTATGCAACATTTATCAGGGAATTTTAATTATATGTATAATTGTCAAACGCTCTCTACAACATTTTCTGATGTATCTACTTATGCAGGTAGTGCACCCAATTCATGGCAATGGAACTTTGGGGATGGCAATATGAGTACGTTGCAAAATCCAATTCATTTATTTAATGATACAGGAAATTATAACGTTCAACTTATTATAAATACTCAGGAAAACTGTGTCGATACCGTTTCTACAACAGTTTCCATTTATAATGTAATAGCGGATTTTAAAGTTGCCAACCATTGTATCTACGATAGCATTTATTTTACAGATATAACGCATTATACACATGGAACTATTGTTTCGTGGAACTGGAATTTTGGTGATGGAAATACTTCTACTCTGAGAAATCCAGCCCATTTATATTATCAACCTCAAACCTATCAGGTAGCATTTTATGTTCAAACTGCCGAAGGCTGTGCAGATACTATAATTAAATCTGTGAATATATACGAAGCACCTGTTGCCCAGTTTAATATTGTAAACACCTATCTTGAAATCAATAGTCCTATTGCGTTTAATGATGCATCTACCGGTGCCGATTCGTGGGGTTGGGCGTTTGGTGATATGATTGGTACATCCACCAATCAAAATCCTACATATACATATCTGTATCCTGGTAATTACATCGTAACGGAAGTAGTACGAAATGAATATGGCTGTATGGATACGGCAACAGAAACCATTGTTGTTATTAGAAATGAAATTTATTCGCCTGTATTGCCTACAGCATTTACTCCTAACAGCGATAACAATAATGATACACTATTTGTGCGAGGAGGTCCGTTTAAAGAACTATTGTTCAGGATATATAATGAATGGGGGAAAATGATATATGAAACCACAGACCTTCATTCAGGATGGGATGGTAAATTCAACGGTGATTTACAACCTAATGGTGTTTATGTATGTACCGTAAAGGCTACAACCATAGACAATAAAGAATATAGTTTTTCACAGGAAGTAACTTTAATACGTTAAGGCTATGAGAAAGAATATAATTTTATCGGCAATATGCGGTTTATCAATGTTATGTTCATTGCAAATCGCTATGGGACAAGACATGCAATTATCACAATTTGATGCTTCTCCCACATTATTAAATCCTGCTTTAACAGGAATGAAACAAAGCCTTAAATACCGAATTGTTCAGAACTATCGGAACCAGTGGGATGCATTAACCAAAAAATCGTTTTTAAGTTCCGCATTGGCTTATGATATGAACATGCAACAAAAGTGGGGTGTTGGTGGATACTTGATAAACGATAACGGCAGCCGCATTTTCAACTCGTTTTCGTTTGTGCTATCGGGTGCTCACGATATTACCATTGGCAGTCAGGACAAGCATCATCTGTCGGTAGGCCTTCAAGCGGGATTTATATATAAAACCTTGCGTTTAAGTCAATACACCTTTGACAGGCAGTACAGTCAGGGTACATTTGATACAGACCTTCCGAATGGTGAAAGTTTTGAAAAGAGTAAACGCTTTTTGCCGGAAATTAATTTCGGTTTTGCCTATACCCATACGGATGATTCTAAGAAGTATCATCCGTATGGCGGTATGGCTGTGTTGCACTGTACCAATCCAAAAAATAATTTCATTGCTTCTGAGGATGAAAGTCGTTTGCCACTGCATTATATTTTTAATGTCGGCAGTCTATTTGAAATTAACAATCAAATGACCCTTGACCCTAAAATTTTAATTATGAAGCAAAATACAGTTTGGCAGTTTAATCCAGGTGTTTTGTTTCATTACAATATGGAAGCAAACGATATGCACCTTATGGCAGGCTTGTTTTATCGTGTTAACGATGCCATTATACCGCAAATTGGATTGTATTTCAAAAATTTCATCTACCGCATAAGTTATGATATTAATGTTTCCAAGTTGAAAACATACAGCAATTACAAGGGAGGGTTTGAATTTTCAATTACATTATTCAGAATTGGGGCAGGAGGAAGCAAATTACAATTCAATTAATACAATACACTTCTCTTTTGATAGGAGGATGGTTAATATATGTATTTCATGACGGGGTGAGAAATTAAATTGCAAGAATAACAGATACTGCATTAAGAAGTAGTAAACATACAAGAAGTAACTTAGAATACAGTTCTTTTTTTACAGAAGCAATAGCATTTGCCAAACTTATGGAAAAGAGTACTAATATAAATATAAGTATGGATATTTTAAGTATGGAAAGCATTCCTGCCCACAGAATAATTTGTGAAATAATAAGCCAGTAATAATATTTTCTGTTTCTTATTTTTTTTAGCATGTTTCTTTTAGCATTACCATTTAATGAAAACAAGGAAAAGACAAAAACAATAAATAAAATAAAATATGACTGTAAAAATTGAGAATAATTGTCCATGGATAACGTATTAACCAATGAAAAAATATGTTTGTTTTGAAATACATACATATAAACGTCAACAAAAATATAAGGAACGATAAAACTGAGACACAGGAATATTAATTCTTTTATATTAAATGACTTGAAAAAAATCAGTCCTAAGAGGGAGATACATAAAATAATAATACAAGGAAAATAAAACATGGTTAGCACACCATTAATAAAACCGATATAAAAAATTAATGGATATACATTATCTCCTTCAAAAATTCGATACAGCAAATAAATAATAAAGACAAAAAAGGGTGAAACAAGGAAAATAACTAAATTAAAATTGAAGAGTACGTATATATTGGTAAACAGCACAAAAATAAACGACGGTAATAATATTCCAAAAATACCATTAAAATTTTTACTTGTCTGAATCAGCAAAAGGGATGCTGTCAAAACAGATATAAACGATATGAGTAGCGATAAATGGAATGATAAGTTCCATGCAGGTAAAACGTTTTTAAATAATTCTATATTAATGGTAATTGTAGCAGGATGTTCAATAAATAACAAGGGCAACCATCCAATAACTAAGAATAATCCTACTATCCAAAAATATAATGGATTGTTTTCTTTTACAATTTTATTGTACATAAAGGATTAAAATTCGTATCCGATATCTCTGCGAAAATAAATATTTTCAAATGTAATTTTATCAAACGATTGATAAGTTTTTGTCAATGCTTCTTTTAATGTATTTCCATGACCAATCGAAACCAATACTCTCCCTCCGTTGGAAACAATCTGATTATTTTGAATGGCAGTACCCGCATGAAAAACCAGCGTGTCTGCTGATTCTAATCCTTGAATAACTTTCCCCTTTTCATATTCCAGCGGATATCCTTTAGATGCTGCAACGATACCCGTGTAAAAATCGGAATCTATGTCAAGAGAGATGTTATCTAAATCTCCATGAAATACATGCTCTATCAATAAAAGCATATCGTTTTTAATACGTGGTAAAATAACTTCCGTTTCAGGGTCGCCCATACGGACGTTGTATTCAATAACATAAGGTTCACCTTCGCTAATCATCAATCCAAAAAAGATGAACCCCTTATACTCAATGTTTTCATGTAAAAGTCCAAAAACAGTGCGATGTAGAACTAAATTTTCAATTTTTTTGCGTAATGTATCATCAATAAAGGGAACAGGCGAAACAGCACCCATACCCCCTGTATTTAATCCGGTATCGCTTTCGCCAATACGTTTATAGTCTTTGGCTTCAGGAAGAATAATATATTTGCGTCCATCGGTAAGTATAAAAAATGAAACTTCTATGCCCTTTAAAAATTGTTCAATCACTACAGTTTCACTGGCAGCACCAAATTTTCCATTCAACATTTCTTCCAGTGCAGTGCATGCTTCCTTATAATCGTTTATAATCAAAACGCCCTTGCCGGCTGCCAATCCATCGGCTTTTAATACATAAGGCGGTTGAAGGGTGGACAAAAAAGCAAATCCTTCTTGCAAATTGTTTTGAGTAACGATATGGTATCTTGCTGTTGGAATATTGTATTTTAACATGAACTGTTTAGCCCACGATTTGCTCCCTTCCAGTTTTGCTCCTTCTTTGGGAGGTGCTACAATCCAGCATTTTTTTGTTTTTGGATGTTGGCTGATGTAATCGCTAATTCCATTTACAATGGGTTCTTCTGAGCCAACAATTAAAATATCTATTTTATATTGAATAATAGCATTTGTAACGCTTTCAAAATTCATAGGATTAATATCTAAATTAGTTCCCAATTTGTGGGTACCGGCATTTCCGGGAGCAATGTACAACTTCCCTAATAAGTGGCTTTGTGTTAGTTTCCATGCAAATGCATGTTCCCGTCCACCTGAGCCAAGAACCAGTACATTGTGTTTTTTTTGAGAAGTTTTCATGGTGTTATTCTTTTTTATTTTATGAAAGATATTACTACTATTATAGGTTGTGATTAAGTTTTATTTATTTAATTTAACAAACTAAATATTATCCTTTTTTGGACGCAAAGTAAA
>Ga0302253_1000335_pt1 | contig 41332 bp, 54 predicted proteins | sample AAG_RA_Trp_MG_FD_193537 | JGI IMG/M metagenome (GOLD analysis project Ga0302253, IMG submission 193537) | Enriched activated sludge microbial communities from anaerobic digester in WTTP, New Holstein, Wisconsin, United States - AAG_RA_Trp | ecosystem: Engineered > Bioreactor > Anaerobic >...
TCACGGTAAGTCTCATTCCATCCAGTATCTCAATCCCGAAGAGACCTTTATCTTTAATTGTGATAAGAAGTCTCTTCCGTTTAAGGGTTGGAAAAGTAAGTATAGCATAGAAAAACAAAACTATGCATTTACTACAGATCCAAGTGAAATTATCAGGTTACTGAAAGCCATCTCTATCTTAGAAGAGCGTAAGAATATCAAATACATAGTTATTGATACTCTAAATGCCGTAATGATAGATGATGAAATGAAACGAATGAAAGATGTTGGTTATGATAAGTGGGTAGATTTGGCTGTTTCTGTTTATGGTATTCTGGATACAGCTGCCTGCTTAAGAGACGATCTAACCATCTTTTGTATGTTTCATACTCAAGACCTGTTAGATGATGTAGGAAATCATTTCTACAGAGTTCAAACTTCTGGACAAAAACTGCAGAAAATAAAACTGGAGTCTAAGTTCCCTGTGGTTTTGCATTCCAAATGTGATTATGGAGATGAGAAAAATGAATATTATTTTGAAACTCAAGCCAATCATTCTACGGCTAAATCTCCTGAAGGAATGTTTCCTGCTAAAAGAATACCTAACAACCTCAAATTGGTAGCAGACTATGTTACCGAATATAACTCATAAGGAGGAAAAAGATGAGTTGGTTTGACGAAGAAGATGCAAAAATTGAAAGTGGACAATTTACAGGTGTCCATAAGTGTGTTATTAGAGAGGCTGAGCACAATGTTACAGATACAGGTGCAGAAAGCCTCACCTTAAGAGTAGAGTTAGAAGGTAGGAAAGATTTTTATGGTAATCCCAAGATTATCAATTTAGAACCTATCTATCTCACCAATGGTAAACAAAAGACCTCATCTGCCAACAGAGTATCTGCTTTGTTCTGTTTATTGTTAGCCAATCCCGATAAACTGAAAAAATACAGAGTTGAAAGATACAACTTTAGCACCAAAGCTAAAGAACCTAAGATAGTAGAAATGTATGAAGAACTGTTAAATAAAAAGGTAGCCTTATTTATACAGTTGCGTAGAACATATAGACTAAAGAAGATAGACCCTGCTACAGCCTATATTGTCAGAGCTAATGAGGCTGGTATTTGGTTACCAGATTATAAGAAAGATAAGAAGTTATCTTATCAGTTTGTTAGAGCATTTGATTATAAAACTCTACAAACTTATTCTGAAATAACCAGTAAGAAACCTGCTAAGATCTATTTAGAATTGGCAAGCAAGATGTCTGATTATGAAGAAGAAAAAATGGGAAAGGCAGATTTCCTTAAATATGCTCAAAAACAAGCAGATAAAGCAGTTCTGAAGCTGGATGAAAGTATCATTTATAGTTTCTTTGATGAATATAATGAAATTGAAGATAGTGATCTACCTGCAGATCTGGATTTGAATAGTGATAAAGTTCCTTTCTAAAATATCCCTTAGCTTGATTATATTGTTATCTTGGAGTTCTTTAAGAACCGATAACAAATATGATATAAGCTATGATGGAATACTAAAAAAGGAAATACAAAGATTGGAATTAAGAAATCAAGACAGGATATCTGAGGTTGTTAAGATCTATATATTACCAGAACATTACTTGGATATCCTTGTCTTGATAAAATTGGAATCTAATGGTGATAGTTTAGCTTACTTTCAAGGCAATTATGGTTTAATGCAAATTAACCAAGTTCACTTAAATAAAGCCAAGAAAGATAGTATCTATCACCTGGATTTCAATTTGAGATTGGGTTATAAATTGTATAAAAAAGCAAGAGAAGAAGACTATGTTAACAGATTTGCCTGTTATAATAGGTCTTATCTCAAATATCATTATCAACAAAAAGCCTATAAACTATTGGGAGACCAAAATGAATACTAAATCTATTAGGAAAGTAGTCTATCATATTATTTATCTCATTGCTAAGTTCATTAAATTATTAAAGAGACCTTGGTCAATGAGGTATATAAGTGTTAAACACGCAATTAGAAAGACGATTAGAGATAAGTATTATTTCTATGACTACTTTAATTGTCCAGTTTGTCATCAACGGTTAGATAGCTATTCTCTTCCTGATTATGGAGATGAAACAGATAGAGATTATCTTGAATGCACTAATCCAGGTTGTCCGCTATACGGAGATGCTTTTCAAGCTATTGATGATATATTTAATGATAAAAATCAACTAATAGAAATTTTAAGAGATGAATATGGTGAGCATACTTTTCCTGTGTATATTGCAAACAGATTAGATCTCTCTAAATATCCATTATCAAAATCATTTTGGAAAATGTGCATTGAAATAAGTAACTTAATTCAAAAGATAAAAGAGGATTATAATGAATACAAATAAGACACCAGAACAAATTATAATAGAGCTGATTACCGCTCTATATGAGAAAAAAGAATTTATAGCCAAAAATATATTCAAATTTGACTGTTTAGCAGCAGATCGTTATACTATCTATAATATTGATACTAAAAAAGTTGAACTATGTTTTATAGAACAAGGTGAACAACCACATATAGAAGATAACGAGATCATTCTTCCACATCTTATAATATAAGGAGATTAAAATGTCATTAACTCAAGGTAAAATCAATGTAACATTACCAGATGGATGTCGTTGGATAGTAAAATTTAATCCTAAATATCCTTTACTTAAAGACAAATATGCAATTATTGGAGAACGCAATCTTACCAAAGCTATAGAAATAGCAAATAAGAAATATTTTACTTTCTGGAACGAATTGGTTTCTCACAGTTCTCCTATTCCTGAACTTTTGAAAATAAAGCCAGAAGACAATATTGCCAATCATCCCGAGATAGATTTTGAAGCAGGTATGATTGAAGAATCTTTGGGAGGTATAGAATGAGATATGTAACCATAAAACAAGATATAGTTGGGGATTATATCCATATTGATTATAAAACGGATAACGATACCAGCATTAAAATATCTGCCAATATATATCTGAATGCTTATCCAAGCATACATCTATCAATACAAAAAGAGATATGCACTGAATTTGAAGTTAATTATCATTGTATACCTATACCTAATTTATTTCCTACATTAAGGAAAGCAGAAGATATGGCAAGGAACTATAGTGAAGAAGCCAAAGAGATACTAAGTGACCTATTACCAAAAGAAGGAGATGAAGAGTGAAGGGGAGGGTTAACTTGGACTTCAAGGTATTGCCATATGAATTAAAGCAAAAACAGTCTTTGCCATTGGAAATAAAAATAAGGATGACAAAGCTGAGAATACAAGAATGGTATGAGCATTGTGATGGACAGGTTTATGTGTCTTTCTCTGGTGGCAAGGACTCAACTGTTTTACTTCACATAGTTAGAGGCATGTATCCAGATGTAAAAGCCGTATTTTTTGATACCGGGCTTGAATATCCAGAGATAAGAGAATTTGTTAAAACCATTGATAATGTTGACTGGGTTAAGCCAAAGATGTCTTTTCTTGAAGTAATTGAGAAGTATGGGTATCCAGTTGTGAGCAAAGAAATTGCGTATAAGGTATCACAAATAAGGTCTACAAATTCTATTAAATTAAAAAACAAAAGACTATATGGCGATAAAAATGGTAATGGCAAGATTAGTGAAAAATGGAAATTCTTAATTGATGCCCCATTTAAGATTGATTCAAGATGCTGTGATGTAATGAAAATAAGACCCGCAAAAAAATATGAAAAAGAAACATCTTTGCACCCAATAATTGGAACAATGGCACAAGACTCAAGAATGAGGCAGCAAAAATACTTACAAAATGGATGCAATGGATTCAACCTAAATAGACCAGTTTGCCTTCCACTATCTTTTTGGCTTGAACAAGATATTTGGGAATATATTAAGCAATTCAATGTCCCTTATTCTAAAATATACGATATGGGTTATGAAAGAACTGGTTGTATGTGGTGCATGTTTGGTGTTCACATGGAGGAAGAGCCAAATAAGTTTCAACTAATGCAAGACACACATCCACAAATATATGATTATTGTATAAATAAACTTGGTTGTGGAAAGGTAATGGATTATTGTGGAATAAAATACAAGAAGGAGGAAGAATGCGAAAGTTGAAACGAGAAAATGGAGAACATAGCAAGAGAACAATGTTCAGAAGCAAAAGAGATATTAAGCGATCTAATACCTCCAGAATCTTAACTTTTCTCTTGACAGATATATTATTATTATATGATAAATTTCGGAGGTTAAGATGATTGTCAAAACCAAAAGAGGATACCAAGTCAAGTCTCATAAAGGTAAGGCATTATCCAAAAAGAACCTAAGCAAAAAAGACGCCTTAAAGAGACTAAGACAAGTAGAATGGTATAAACATCACAGCAAATAGGAAGGAAATAAAAAGATGAGTTTAACCAATAAAGCAGGTATGCCTGCTATCTTATATGAGGCATTATGTTCATTAGAAGCCAATAATGAACATCTTCACAATCAAGGTTGGAGTGTCACCGAAATCTTGGAACCTACCAGAATTGCAGTTCTGAAAAAGAAATATGCTCCTAAGTTAGAAATAGACGCTATAGACCAAATGGCATCTGCGTTAGGAACTGCAGTGCATATACTTTTGGAACAAGGTCACAAAGGCAAAGAAGATTTGGGTATCTTTGTAGAAAAGAAAGTCAATTTAGAAATCAATGGTGTTATCCTGTCTGGAAAGATAGACTATTATAATCAAAATGATGAATTGATAGTTGATTACAAATATCAGAATGTCCAAAGCTGGGTAAATATTCAAGATAAGTTAGATTATCTAACCTGGCAACTTAACTTATACAAATACTTACTCCATAAAAATAACTATCCTGTTAAACATTTACAAGTGTTATTTATCTTCAAAGATTTTAGAGAGTATGAAGCAGGAAAATTTAAGAGTTATCCTGAAACACTCTGGAAGCTAATCAATATTGAAAGTAAACCAGAAGAAGAGATAGAATATTTTGTTACTACCAGATTAGCAGAATTGGAATATTATAGACAACTGCCAGAGAAAGATTTACCACTCTGTTCTTATAAGGATAAGTGGCAGAAACCAGATAGTTATGATGTCTGCAAGAACGGCAAAAGCATTCATTCTTTTCTCAATGAAGAGTATGCCTATACCTTTATGCAGAGGAACAATCTAGATAGCAGTTATGAGATTGTTAAGACAGTAAATAAACCTAAAAGATGTGAAAGATATTGTCCTGTTAAAGATATCTGCAGTCAATATCTGAAGGAATGTCAGAATGGTTAATCAAGATATTGTTAAAGAAGTTAAAGTCCATAATAGCCAAATATATAATGGACAATGGGATTTTAAGATTGTGTTTCCCAATAGTTCCATTGCTTATTACTTCATTACCTATAAAGAGTTAACCAAAGAAGAAATAACCAATTTCTTAGTTAAAAGAATGAAAACTTACATAGCTTATGAAATCTATTTTGCAGATGATAAAAGAGAGTTTATAGATCTGCAAGAATTAACAACCATTAAAAATAACTTAGACTTGAGAAGAGCTCAGGCTATTGTTAATAAGTATCTGGTCTATAACCCACAAAGTTCAATAATAGGAGTATAAAAATGAAGATAACCAAAGTTCAAGCTGTAAAAAGCTGCATCACTCATAAGCCTAAATCCAAATATGGTCTAGGTCAAATGATAAAAATTACTGCCGAAGTTTATAATTCTGATGGCAGTATCAAAGATTATAATACAGAGTTTTTAGGCTTTGTTACCAGCATTCATACAACAAGAGACAACAAACATAATATAAGTTATGTCTATACTGTCCAATGTCCTAAACTGCATAATTATCTTTCTTTTCCAGAAGAACAAATCTTACCAGTAGAGGAATAGATGCCCAACAGAAAAGACTATATTAAGATAGGAAATTACAGACTGGATATTGATTATTACTACATCAATAAAGATAACAGGCTATGTGCAGTAGGCAAAGACGAGGAACCTAAAGATATAACCCGAAACAAACCTGATCTTGATTTACCAGACGACATTCCTGAAACTATCGTAGATACTGTTAATAAGTTTATTACAGTAAGGAAACAACAATATCCTAATATCCCGTCAGTTAGAAATGCCAACTTTGCTGCATCTATGAAAGAGGTATATAAATTGCTTAAACAAGGATACAAGGAAGATCTTGTTTGTGGTGCAATAGAAGTAGCATTATATAATGACTTCTGGAAAAAGAATCTGCTTTCTTTAGCTCAGCTTAATGCTAAATGCAAAAGTGGTTTAACCAAATTTGAACATCTTTTAATACTCTTAAAGAGACCTGAGAAAATTGATGATTATGAGGAGTTATAATGGCAAACACAACCTCCAATATAGGATCTGAGAAAAAACTATTATCCATATTACTTAATAATCCAGAGAAAGCTTTGGCTTCTATTTCTCTGTTAAATCATAAATGTTTTACCAATATAGATAACCGCAATATTTACAATGCTATCTGGACTGTAGCAGATGCAGGTGAATCTGTGGATACTGTTAGCATTATTCATCAACTTAGAAGTCAAGGTATATTAGATACTACTCTTAAGCAATATTTGAATGATATAGTAGAAATGCAAACTAACCCTGAACACTTTATCTCGTTAGTAAAAGAAGTAATAGATCTATGGAAAATCAGAGAAACCAATCAGATGATAGAAAAAATGGGTCAGGCTATTCAGGAAGGAACAAGTTACAATAACCTGAAATCCATAATGAACAGGTATTCTCACCTAGATACTTCTACTAATGGAGATAAGCCTGAGACTATGTTATCCATTATCAATAAAGCCATAAGAGAAACCGAAGATGCCATTAAAACAGGAACACAAAGAGAATTGGGATTAAGGTTCGGTTATCCAAAACTAGATAAAGTGATGTCTTTAAGACCTGGAAATACTTATTGTATTGCGGCTAGACCTGCTATGGGCAAGACCAGTTTTGTCTTAAATATTATTGACAACCTCTTACAAGAAGGAAAGAGAATTTATTTGGTCTCTACCGAAATGCAAAAAGAAGAGATTATGGAAAAGTTCATTACAATGAAACAAGCTATCTCTAACGAAGATTTCAGATCACTTCCCGAAGAGCATAAGTTAGAGAGATACAAAGAATTATATAGTTATAATGCAGCCAAGAACTCAGAGTTATTGATAGATAGCAGTTCTTTTCAATTATATGATACTATAGCCCGAATAAGAGCCTTGCATAAAGAAAAACCTTTAGATCTGGTAGTGATAGATTATTTACAACAGTTAGAACTAGATGGCAATATCAATAGAGTTCAGGTTGTCTCTGAAATCACCAGAAAATACAAATTATTATCATCCGAGTTAAAAATACCCATTATAGAAGTTTCCCAACTAAGCAGGAAAGTAGAAGAAAGAGCTATTAAGATCCCCATCCTTTCAGATTTAAGAGAAAGCGGTTCTATTGAACAAGATATGAGCGGAGTAATCTTTATCTACAGACCTGCTTATTACGGGATAGAAGAAGATGACAATGGCAATGATATAAGCAATCTGGCAGAGATTATGATTGCTAAAAACAAATTTGGAAGAAGAGGTAAAATCAAGTATATCTTTGACAATGAAACAACTTTATTCAGGGAGATAAAAAAATGATAACAACCGATAATATTTATTACAGAAGCTATGGCGATAAAAAGGAAAAACGACTCGCCAAACAAGAGTTAAAAGCAATTGCCAAAAAGATTATTGATAGTGCTACAAGTTGGACAGAAGCTTTGATAATCAATGACAATAAAACAGCTTATAAGATGCTTCTATTGTTTATAGTAAAGAGTTCTCTGGAAAGAGATGAGTTATTAAGAGAATGCAAATGGCATTATAAAGATATTATTTATAGTTTAGTAAAGGTGGTAAAAAATGGTTAAACTAATAGCATCTATAGATCCAGGCAGAAATGGTGGTATTTGTGTAACTGATAAAAACAGTATTATCCATTATTTAAGCAAACTAAGTGCTAATAAAAAAATTATTAAAGAATGCTTAAAAGAAGTTAGAGGTCTTACCAATATTCTCTTTTTGGAGTCTGCCATCAGTATGCAAACCAATAGAACAACTTGCAATAATCTCTTCTTTTTGAATGGTTATATTACTGGTTATGCAAACGGAATAGGTATGCAAGTAGTCAGTTGTTCACCCAGACATTGGAAAAATTGTATGAGGTTAAGTAGAGATAAAGATGAAAGCATTATAAGAGCTATAGAACTCTTTAATATAGAAAAAGAGTTATTGTCTTATCCCAAATATAGTAGAGATGGATTAGCAGAAGCTTTATTATTAGGATATTATGCTTTCCATTATTTCCCTTTTTATCCAGAAAAAGACCAGATAGATTTATGGAAGGAGATAGTTAGCCAATATGAATAACAAGATTACCGCAGGTGAAACAATATTGGAGGCTATGGTTTATCATAACCTCTGTTTGGGAGATTTGGTAAAGGCAATTCCAGAAGTAACAGAAGATTATTTATTGGGAATCTTGCAAGACAGATATACTATTACTTCAGAAGTAGCAGTTAAGTTAGCAAGATTATTGGACTTATCATCAGATTATATTTTAAGATTACAGCATTAAGGAGGTAAAGATGTATGTAATCACAGTTAACAAAAAGAGCAGTTTCCACACAACTATCTCTATAATATATTATAAAGTGCGTAGTTATGATGTTGTTATCAGTGCCACAATACATTGTATAGATAATCATACTATTCAAGAAGAATTGGAAAAAGCCAGAAATAAATAAAAACAATGATAAAAGAGATAAAGAATGGAAAAGATAACAAGAAAACAAATTCTAAATAAGACCAATGTAGAATATGGTGATTATGCCATTAACCATATTCTAGGTTGTGCTCACGGCTGTAGATATCCTTGCTATGCTTTTATGATGGCAAAAAGATTTGGCAAAGTAAAAAATTACGAGGACTGGATAAACCCAAAACTGGTTGAAAATGCGGTTGACCTGCTTAAGAAAGAGTTGCCCAAGAAACAGAAGAATATTAAGTCAGTTCATCTTTGTTTTGCTACAGACCCGTTTATGGTAGGTTATCCCGAAGTAACAGAGATGAGCTTAGAAATAATCAAGTTACTTGATTTCTATGGAATTAAGTGTGTTACACTAACCAAAGGAATTATGCCTTTTAAGGAACTATCTAAATTTGATAATAAACACGAATTTGGGATTTCTTTGGTATCTTTAGATGAAGATTTTAGGAAAAAGTATGAACCTTATTCTGCATATTATTCGGCAAGAATATACGACTTAATGGCATTATGCAATAATAACTGTAGAACTTGGATTAGTGTTGAACCATATCCTACACCTAATATAATTAAACAGGATTTATTAAGTTTTTTTAACAGGATTAGTTTTACGAATAAGATTGTATTTGGCAGATGGAATTATAATAAACAGATAGAGGCATATCCTAATTATCAGCAATTTTACAATAATGCGGTTAATACCGTTATTGATTTCTGTAAATGCAACAATATTGAATATCATATTAAAGACAAAACCTTAAAGGAGAATAATGAATAAGCTAATTTGTCTTAAGTGTGGATATGTAGGTCGTGAAGATGACTTTTTAGTATCCAGATATGTTGAACCGTCTCAACATTCAGAACTAATAACTGTTCTTTATTGTCCTGTATGTAGTTATCCCTTTATAGATAATGCAGAACAATGCAAAATTTGTGGAGATTATTATCCTGAAGGTGAACTAATACAAGGCTATTGTAAGTATTGTTATGATAATCTTAAAAGGAGAAAAAATGAATTGCCCAATATGTAATCAGGAACTATACCGAGAACATCACAATAAATATCTCTTTGCTTGTATTTATCGTAATTGTCCTATGTCAGGTTTGGGATACCTGCATAGAAATAATTTTCTGCAAACAAGAGATTTTACTATTGCTAACTGTATTATGATATTCAAACGAGATATATGTGATGGCAAAAGCGACTTAAAACAATCCTTAAAAATAATGAAAGATTATCCCAATTATGAGAAATATGGTTGCATTGATTGCAGATGGACTGGAATTCCTCTTATAACCAAATATGTTAGATATTTATATGCAGACAGGATACCCAGATACATTTATGAATGTCCTGTTTGTTTCAGCACAAGAATAATAAATCTGAAAACAGGTAAGTTCATAAACAAACATTGGGCAAAGTATCAATATTATTATAACAAAATAACCATATTTCTACAAAAAGCCATTAAACGCATTTTAAGCCATTTTAAGAAGGGTTAGAATGATAAGCAATGGTTTTATACTAACCAATAAGAGAAAGTGCAATAGAATGGCTTATAAGAGCTTGCTGAAAGCACAAAAGGAGGAAGAGGAATGAATATAATGTTAGGGAACCTATCAACAATGGATATATGCAATAGGCTTGGTATTTCGTTGCCGAGCGATGTTGTAGAAACATTGGAAAGCATCAGAAGCCATAAGGCTGAATTTACTGGCGATTATTGGCATGGATTTGATATACCATTTATAATATATTGCGGGAACATTGATGTGGCAATAAAAATTAGAGACATCTATAAACCATATATCAAGGAAATGAAAACACAGCTTTCAATACATTATTGGAAGCCAAAGGCACAGGAGGAAGAGAAATGAAAAACTCAAAAAAGGAGACAAAAATGAAAAAGAAACCCGAAGTATCAATATCTGCCAAAGCAACACCTTTGGCTTTAACCAACTATGATAAGTTGGTTATCACCATCAAAGTGTCTGAGATCAATATAGACATAACTCAGATAGAAAAGGTAAATAACAAACTGTTAAAAATAGTTAAAAGGGAGTTCAATGCGGAATGAAGAAGAAAGAATATGGTAATCTCAGACCTGCAACTGGGCAAAGTTCTATAATCTCGGCAGATGAAAGACTTAATCCTGCCATTAAGTTTGCAGAAGAACATCCAGGTTTAAGAAGTCCTCAGATTAGGAAACTCATCAACAAGGCGAATAGTATAGAAGATCTTGATAAATTAAGAGTTGTAGTAGCCAAAGCCAAGAACTCCAGAATAATTAAGCTCTGGCAAGATAAATATTTTGATTATATCATAGAAGAGGAGCTTAATGGATTGGAAAGATAAATTATTATGGGGAGATTGTAAGGAGATAGTAGCTACACTTCCAGATAATTGTGTGGATTGTGTAGTTACTTCTCCTCCCTATTGGAACCTGAGAGACTATGAAGTAGAAGGTCAGTTGGGACTGGAAGATAGTTACTTAGATTATATATCTAATCTTTGTGATTTATTTGATGAAATTAAGAGAGTTCTCAAACCTGAAGGTTCTGTTTTTGTAGATATTGGAGATACTTATTATGGTAGCACTAAAACTAAGATCAATAATGCTACCAAACTGTCTCCCAGAACTTTAACTATGATACCTGCCAGATTTGGAATAGAGATGTTAAATAGAGGCTGGATTATACCCAACAAGCTTATTTGGCATAAGCCCAATATAATGCCCAGACCTTGCAAAAAGAGATTCATAGTTAATTATGAAGAGATCTTCTTCTTTGTTAAACAAGAGCACTATTATTTTCAAACTCAGTATGAGCCTTTTGCAACTCCCAATTTGGGAGACTTAAAGGTGAGTATCGGAGATAAATATAAAGATGAGAATGTTAAAGTAGAGAACAAATCTATCCAGAAGTTCTATAATAAAGTTAAAGATGGAGAAGTTGAAGGTAGAATAATGAGATCTGTCTGGAAGGTAGCAGTTTCCAATAATGGTTGTTTCCATAAAGCACCTTATCCTGAACAACTTATAGTCCCTATCTTAAATGCTGTATGTCCTCCCAATGGAATTGTATTAGATCCATTTATGGGAACAGGAACTACTGCCATAGTAGCCTTAAAACAAGATAAACATTTTATCGGAATAGACTTAGACAACAGAGCCATAGAATATGCTCAAAACAGGATTAACAGTTACTTGGAACAAACTACCATATTTTCCCATATTTAACTTGACAAGTTAGATTATGGTCTTTTCTCTGTCTTTGGGAGTTAAAAATGGTAGAAACACAAAATCCTGCTGTTATCATAGGAACTTTAGCTTTTGTCACTGCAATAGCCAATGCTTTAGTGTCCTATTTTGTCAACTATAAACCTAACAAAAGAATTGAAAAGATAAGTAGAGAACTGAATGAGTTTGATTACAATAATCAAGAAGCTCATAAAAGTATTATTAGTAAGTTAGAAGAACATTCCGTTACTATAGACCCTTATATCAAGCAACAAAGCATCAATCAAAGATTAACAGATATAGCTAAACACGCTATAGACTGGACAGATAAAACAGAAATCACCTTACTTATAGATGGATTGATAGGATTATTGATTGATTTTGTGCAAGATATAATAGAGATAGGTTTGGATAATCTTTCTGAAGAACAATTAAAAATCAAGTTAAGTTCGCTTAAAATAGACTTAACTAAGCAAGTTAGAGAATATCTGAATAAACTAGATGTGGAAAAGGTCAAGGAACTGGAATGTCTTTATAACAATTATGCTTTAGCTGTTATGGATATTAGAGAAGATGATATTAACGATAAAACATCCAGGTTATTTATTAAGACAGAAGATTTTGCTCATACCATTCTCAAGAAAAGTCTCAAATATTTTGTGGAGGTGTTAGATGAACAAGCTGTTAAGTAGAAAGTTCTTGCTTTTTCTATTAACTTTTATAGTAGCCTCTTTATTTTGCTGGTTTGGTAAAATTACAGGAACTCAGGCTATTATTGTGTGGTTAACAGTAAGCATTGTCTATGGTCTATGGAACATCATAGAAAATAAAGCACAAGAACTGACAATCAAAGAATTAAAGGAACTGATAGAACAGATTAAAGACCTGATAAACAGTAAGTTATGTTAAAGAAAATAGGAATTGCTTTAAGTATTATTTCTATCTTATTGATAGGTATATACTTAATCAAATGGCATAAGCAACATTATATCAATGTAAAGAATATAACTTCAACTGTGGATACAGTTTATGTAGAGAATGTTAAAGTAGTTCCTCAAATCAAATATGTTAAGATACCGATAACTCAAACTATCAATGATACTATTATAATCAAAGATAGTTTAAGTTATGAGATAGCAGTCTTAGATACCACTTTTCAGTTAGAAGATAAAGGCTGGCATAAGTTACATTTGGAATATGATGAATATTATAACTTATTTGATATTAACTCTCAATATAGTATTAACTCAACTCAAATTATTACAGAAAATCCACAAAAAGAGCAGTTAAAGAAGTTAATTAAGTTAGGTTATGGTTATAATTGGCAATCCAAACAACCTGTCTTAGACTTAGGTATAGGTCTCAGATATAAGTCTTTAGGTTTAGGAATAGAGGTTGATACTGATAATAAGTTAGGTTTATTTTTACAGATGGAGTTCAAATGACAGATAAAAAGGTTATGCAACTTGCTCAAGAAATGATTAACTTCTTTACTGAGATTTGCCATTTTGAGAGTAAAGAAGATATCTTTCTTTTTATCAATGAAGGTCTAGCCGAAGATAGGTATGGAGATACAATATTTGTTGATGATAGTGGCTATTGTTTAGTTAGATTAGCTAATAGAAAAGAGACTACTAAAAAGCAACTGGAAGAGACAATCTGTCACGAATATGCTCATATTTTAACCAGAGAGTTCTTTATCTTCTATGATAACTTTATAGGTTTGGAAGAAGGAGACAAAAACAATATTGCTCACAATATCTTTACCCAAATAGGCGAAACTATAGCTAAGAGAATAACCAGAATACTATTAGCCTTATGGCAAAATAATCAATTAAAGGAAATATAATGTCAGATAATATAAATAAGTTTGATAGAGAGATTTGGCAAAAAGCCTTAATCTTAGATACTAAACTTAGACAAGATGGTGAAATGTTAGGTAGAAACAGGTTAATGAAGTATCTTAATACTTCAGAAAAGCTTGCAGAACATATAGCTTTTATCTTAAAAAATAGAGATATTATTAACTGTTCTAACATAATTTGCCCTACCAAAGCTAAAGACATAGAGTTATGTTTTGGAGATTTGCATATTCCTTTTCAAGATAGAGGAGCTTTATCTGTAATGTTTGAATATGCGGATCTCTTTCATCCCAATATAGTTACCATTATGGGAGATCTTTTAGATTGTTATCAGATATCTACTTTCTTGAAAAATCCTATTAGAGGCAAGAGATTATTTGAGGAGATACAAGAAGGTAAAGAGTTTCTTTACGAAGTTAGAGATAGATATCCTGAAGCTAAGATTATATTATATAGAGGTAATCACGAAGAAAGGATAGAGAGATATATTTGTGATAAAGCACCTCAGTTGGCAGAGTTAGTGGAAAGCTTATTACCCGAAAAGTTAGAATTAAATAAACTAAATATTGAATATATAACAGAACCTTTTGTTATAGGCAAATTATGGCACCTACACGGTAGTGAGAGAACAGGTGGAGGTTACAATCCTGAACATATCTTGAATGTGTTAATTCAATATGTAGAAGACCATTTTGTTACCTTTCATTATCATCGTTCACAATCTAAGACATTCAAAAGGATAGGTAACAGGTATTGGAATACCAATAGTGTAGGTTATTTGGCAACAGATCTGGATTATGCCAAGATGAATAAATGGCAACAAGGTTTTGGTATTGTAGAATATGAGGAAGACGGTAGCTTTACTTTTCACAATAAGACTATTCTTAATGGTAGTATCTATTAAATCTTGATTAGATCTTTTCTCTATCTGCCTAAAAGGGGGTTTTAGGGGGAATTTCCCCCTTTATATACTTAACTCCCTTTTTGTATAACTTAGACTGTCTGAAAGAAAGAGAAAGAAAGTAACCAAAGAAAGATAAAGAAAGAAGTCTAAATCTCATTCTTCATAAACTTATCTATAACCCTAATAAATTAGTGTTATATCTAAAACTATGAAGTAGAAAGATCTTTTTATAATATAAAAGATCTCTAAGATCTAAGATATCTAAGATATATATTATATATAATATATATATAATCTTTAAGATATATAAGATCTAAGATCTAATATATTCCTCTTTCTCTTTCTTTTCTTTTATGTTACTTTTCTTTTCTTTCTCTTAATCCAAATTTTTGAGTCTTGTTTTTCTTAATTTGGAAAACGGGGATGTTACCATATCCTCAAAATTGATTTTAAGGGGTCAAATCTCAACGCTAATGAACTTCTATATGTTGGTTAGTATAATTTATGCCTTTTTAATTTAACACCCTTAAAATTGGCTTAAATTTCTTTGATAGAATTTATGCATTTTGTAAAATAAATATGTAACAGGATGTAACAGGATGTAACAGAATAATAGGAAAGACCCTTATAATCATACTCAATTTATGTTAATATAATAACTTATATTATGTTACAAGGTGTTCCTGAAACGGAATTGGGAAAAAGGAATGGATGTAGACATATTAAAATGCCATTAAACGAAATTTGAGGGGCTTCTTATTAACTTTCTCATATTAAGCAGTATGATTACTCCATTTTGAGGATAACCTCTCTCAAAATGCTTAAAAAGTGCCTTAAAATTAAAAGTAACGATTTTGTGTTATTTACGGGAAAGAGAGGGACAGGGAAAAAGACAAGGAAAAAACCTGTCCCGTTTTCTCTTCCCCCGATACTTATAACAGTATAACAAGAATACCTGCAATAGCAAACAGGGTATCCCAAAGGGTATCTTTCCATTTAGTTTTAAGATATTCTCTTAATCCTAAAGAACTTCCTGTAGCCTGATTAAACTCTACTAAAATCTGCATTGCCATAGCTACAATAGCACCATAAACAAAGCCTGCATTTACCAACATAAACATATTTACAATTATGTTAGTTCCTGCATAATGCCTTAAGCTGCTTGCATTTAATCCTATTTTCTTAAACATCATAACCTCTCTTGAACAAACTTGGGAACATCAAAGTTAGGACAAGTCTTGTTTTTGCAAACTTGATAGTGTCCCTTAATACAATCTTTTTTTAACCCGAAATAAGTTAACATCTCTTTTAAGAGATATGCCAAACTATTAAATTGTTTGGGGGTAAAACTCTTAACTCCTATTAAACATAAACCTAACGAAGTTGCATTATACCCCAAAGTATGAGCTCCTACTTCATTATCACTTATAAAACTATCTCCATCCAAATATCTGCCTGCTTCTATACTACCATCTAAAGAGTTTAATCTTAACTCTGTTTGCCAATTACCAGCTTTGGGAACAAGCAGACCATTGTCAATAACAAAATGATAGCCTATATCTTTCCAACCATTCTTTAAGTGCCATTGCCTAATCATAGAAGCACTCCCAAACTCTGAGTCTGAACAATGCACTATGATATTAGTTATCTTCTTCATTGTCATAATAACTATCTCCTTCTTTATAATTTCCTTCTTTAATTATCATAGCATAAGGACTTGAATTTGCAACCTTTGCATCTCTCCAATTATTCTCTGGGATAACAGGATAACCATTCGTTTCTTTTGTCAAGTAATAACTTACAAACTTCTTTCCTGTTTGTTTATACTGTAAGCCCGCCAATCCCATAAGTTGTATCATATCATCGTTTTTGGCTAAACATTGAGACATAACCTCTCCAATGTTATGAGCATTCCTTCTACTTTGACATAACCTTAAATCTATTCCTTTAACTATACCATATCTCCCCAGTTTATATAGCTTTTCTTTGCTACTGGTAACACCTAAAGAAGCTATAGCTACGGGGACTTCATAAGCTTGAATTAGTTTATTATCATATCTGCTTTCTACCTTCCAGAAGTCTGGATAATAACCTGGTAGTAACATCCCTTGATAACCTATCTTATCAGCTTTGAATATATTATCCAAATAAGGCTTAGTAGAAGCAATAAACTCATAATAATAAACTTTGCCTGCAATATTGATAATTACTAAAATCAGGTCTGTAAACCTGTATTTTTTGCTTTCAGGAAATCTGACACCTATCAGATTTAACATAAAATCCTGCAGATTTAGCTTATCTTGCCAAATCTTAGTTAAATTAAAGGCATTGTATCTGGTCATTTTTTTTCCCTTTTTAGTTTATTCTTATATCTTCCTTTATTAAAGCCAAATTTTATAAGCCAAAATTTAGTTATCTTCTTTAAGTTTTAAGTTATGTTCTGCAATATAATCTTGCATATCTTCTTCCGTAGCAAAGGTCTGCACTTCTATTCCTTGGTTATCCGTAGTATAGATTGTGCCATTTCCTTCTACTACTTCGTATTTTCCGTCACGGATTATCAGGGCATAGCCATTATAATCTATTGCTCTCATCTTTAACTCCCCAATACTATAGTGTAGTGCTTATTCGTTAGCGATTGTAGGATTGGCAGATACTCTTCACTGGTAATATTGGTTGTCTTCTTAAAAGTAAGCGTTTGCGGATTGCTGGCACAATCCAGAGCTACTGCGTCTATCTTGCACAAGAAGTTAGCTGTCTCGGCTTCGGAAGCTGGAGAGTTGCCAATATTGATGAAATATCCTCCAGTTAGAACCCTTGCACCGAAAGAGAATGATTCTTGAACTCCCCAACCAGTCCAGTTGATGTTTGTTCCAGTCATATATAATCTGTTTGATAATCCAGTTGGCAAACTGCCTGAATAAGTCCACTTGATATTGTTTCCATACAAGTAAAGATAAGTCAATCCAGTCGGAAGTGCTCCTTCATAATCCCACCTGATATTGGCTCCAGACAATAAGAGATAAGTCAATCCAGTCGGCAAGTTTCCGTTCCAAATCCATTTTATATTTGAACCGTATAAATCTACAAAAGTTAATCCAGCAGGAAGAGCTCCAGTATAAGTCCAATATATAGTACTTCCATTCAGGTATAGATAAGTTAATGTTTTCGGCATTGCTTTATTGTATACCCAAGTGCATTGAGCAATATAATGAATATACAAGCTCTTCAGCTTCCGAAATTGCTTCACTACTATCTTTGCTCCCGAAGTAATGACGAATTGCCAAAATCCGCCTTGAGAAGATGAATAAGACGCAGTTACTGTCCCAGTGAAGGTAAGAAATCCACCATTGACGAGCGTATCTATATTTCCAGATGTTGGCTGACCTTGCCAAGCAAGCTCAAATAAATTATCACTATTTGCACCGAAGCTCATCTCGGGAGCGGTATTCGGAATTATTAACTTACCATTACAACCTCTACCTAAACCTCTGCCTAAACCCCTTCTCATTCTAATACCCTATCAATAACTTATCAGCTGCAATTAAAGCATCTGCTTGAGTAGTGACTTTTACTACACAAAAATCATATACTATCCCACCTAATAAATTTGCCTTAACTGCCGTAGTAGGAGCTCCTGCAAAATATAATTTAACAGCCAAATCTTCCTGTGCCATTATCCACCTACAAGGCACAAACGATGTAGGACTGCCTCCACTGGCAAAGGTATTAACATCAACTGCCAGATTACCTGGCACTATACTTTCTTGAACTGATAACATTTTAACCTCCTTATTGTTACAATGTTACTGTTTTTTTGTTGTCCATACACTATCATCGTATCGGGATACCTATATCTTTTTCCCATCTTGCCTCTTATCCCTATTAAATTCAGGTTATATTCTGTCAAGTTTAATCTTGCTTTTAACTTTGGAATTAACTCATTAGGATTATATTTTGTGTAAACCATTTTATTCTCCAGGTTCTGGTTCTGGTAAATTAAATAACTCTCTCAAATATTTAGGTATTTCATCATAACTGGGTGTAGATGGTCTTTCTACTTCACCTATATCTTCGTGTTCATAACCATCTACATCTCTTATATCATCATTATTTATTGGCTTAAAGTTATCGTGTAATGTAGCTTCTGGTGCAATATACGGCAATCCAGACACAATATCTTCGCTATTAAAACTCAAAGTTATCTTTTGAGCAGTATTGATAAACTTCTTTACATTATCAATCTCTAAATCAGAACTCAAAGTCCCTAAAAATGAAAAGTTGGAAGCATTTTCATAGTTGCTGTATAAAGGAAATATCTTAAGCTGATAAACAAAGGGATTTTGCTTAATCAAATTTAGGTAATAGAATAACTTAAGTATCTCTCTTGCTTGTTCCAAAACATTGTAAATCTCCAGAGTTAACTTAACTGTATAACCTCCACCTATATCATAACTCTGTCCTCTCCAGTTCTCTATAGGTGCAAATTGGGGATGAAGAATTAAAGGAGGACTGGTATGATAAATGGTAGCGTGATTGAACTCTTTTTCATATTCATTTTCGCTATCAGCTGGAAACACATCTGTGCCATCTTGAGCATAGATTAACTTGAATATGCTTATACCTTGATGTCCAAATAATTGTAGGTAACTCATTATATTCTAAATCCTTCTAAAGTTAATTCGTTCAAGCTCCACTTTATAGAAGTAACAATAAAATAAAGCTCATTCGTTGTAGGTTCATCTGGCAAACAATAATATAAAGGATAAATCCTTATCTTATTGCCTATCTCTATATCATTATAATAAGTGTCTTTGAGGATAATGGCAACAGTTATTTTTTCTGTTTGACCTGGAGGTATAGTTTCCATTAAGGAAGCAGTCCAATCCTTAAGGTTTACTCTGGTATGCAATTCATCTTTCGTTTTACCTTCCCAATTGGTAATGTTTTCAATAACCGATAAATCTGGCTTTTCATAATAATAAGGTTCTATAGTCAATTCTTTAATGTATCTTCCATTAACAGTAAAATTGGTAGTTGTGCTTTTCTTAAATGGTTTTCTGATAATATCATAACCTCTGCTATAAATAGTTTCCACTTTTGAAAGCAAATGTAGCTTATAAGCATCCAAGATACTGATTTGACTATTAAATCCTTCGTCATTTTCTCCATTAAAAGCATAAAATAGATTTTGCATTTCTTGAGAAGGAGTAGGAGAAGTTCCAAAAGTTATAGGATTAGCTGCAGTAAATCCATATTCATAACTTGTAATATTGCTTGGATAAGTTCCAGTATCCCAATCAGCACTAATACCACTATTTATCCAAGTTCCACCAATACTGGATAAATAATTGGTAATGAAGTTTGTATACAAAAGATTATAATCAATATTGGTATGAGCATCGTATGTATTATTTCCTCTTAAGTATATACATTCCATATCACCACAAACAATCTGTAAACAAGTTCTAACGATAATATAGTTATTATCCCATTGTGAACCAGTTCTGCTTCTATAAATCTCAAAAAATAATACATCAAATTCAGCTATATTATTATTTTGGCTATCTTTGCAAACTCTATAGAATATATATTTCCTATATTGGTAGTATGGATAAGATTTATATTGATTATTAGTTCTTTTATCTGTAAGATAACCACTAAAATCGTCATAAGTGTCAATAGTAAGATAACCTTGTGTATCAAATAACTTGAATTGGTATTTAGTATTAAGCCAATCTGAACCATAAATACATCTTGCTGATAATGTAATTGAACTTCCATAGTAAGTATAAAATCCCTTGTAATTAAATATATCTCTTAAAGAAGGATATATTGTTTCTATAGTTAATTTTGGAATATCATAGAGATGAGTTAAGTATAAACCAGAATAAGGAACACCTTGATAAAGAGAAGGCAAACTTCCAAGTTTATCAAGACAAGTTATCATAATACCAATGGCATCAGTAAATTCTAATGACCATTCTTGACTTTTAATGTTAAACTTAAGAGTATTGATTAACGCAACTCCTACATACTGAAGCTTATCATAGAAATAAACTTCCACAATAATATTGTGATACTTTTCTCTTTCTCTTTGGTAATATTGGTCATACTTATTGTATTTATCTTCTCCTTCATCAACAAAAGGAATATAACCAACAGTATTCGGGCTATTAAGAACATAATATACAGGAAATGCTAAAAAGTTGTCAATTAGTATAGAATATAGATGTGAATTTTTAAGATACATAAATGGTTTAAGAAACTTTATAAATCTAGTTTCATTATCTATATCTGTATCATTAGAACCTGAATAATTGTAATAACTATACAAATTTAGATTTTCTTTAATTGTTCCTATTTTATCCTTAACATATTTATAACTATTATAAATATTGCCGAAAGTTATGGTACATTTTCTTTCTGATACCATTAAAGTATCTTCATCAATGAACTTTATAGGGTCTATATCTATTGTTTTTACAGCTCTTGTAGCATCAAAAGAAGCAATTATATCAGTTTTGCCTAATAAACGAGTATGGGTAGTATCAAATATTACCAGTTTTACTTGCATAGGATTTGCCATTTTACATTACCCTTGCTAACCTTTGACCTTTAACGGTCTTTTTGTATAACTGCACTTCATTTAATACCTGCCCTTTGAATTCTGCCTTTAATTCTAAATTGTTAACAGCATCTGTTAACTTAGTCAATTTGTCAACTACAATATTATCTGACATATTAGGAACTTGTTTACTGGACAACATTGCTTGTATGGCATATAGGATTGCTTCATTACCAGCAGTAGCCTTCTTGGACATTATAAACTCTCCACCTTCCAACTCTACAGGAACACCACCATTATAATGAGAAGCACCTGTTACCAATCCCCCTTTACCATACTTCTGAGATGCTACCATTGCAATTTGAGCTACACTTAAAGCACTCAAAAAAGCAGTAAGAGGGACAGCTGCAGGGAAACCAAAATCTGCCCAAAGTTTCATTATACCTACAGTAGTATTATAGACAATTTGAGCAATAGTAATAGCCTTCTGAAACTTCATTAATTTTCTTTGTTTCTTCTCTCTTTCCTTATCCAATTTATCCTTTTGTGCTTCTGACCAAGCTGCAGATCTATGTTCATTTTTGGCTCTTTTTTCTATCTTATCAGATTCATTCTTATACCAGGTATCTATCTTCTTATTAAGATAATCATAATACTCATCCCAAACAGCCTTCATTTGTGAGATTAAGTTTTGTAAGTCTGCAATCTTATTATCTCTTAGCTGTTTATCTGTTTCTGCAATTTCCTTTTCATTGGCTTCTTCTTGTTCTTTAGTTAGTTGAATAGTTCCAGCAACTGCCTGTTTCCTAACTTCTCTTGCCTGAATATTGCGTTTTTTGGTCATCTCTCTTTGACTTAATTCTTCATAAGCAGGCATATAAAGTAGCTTTATTACTCCCATAGAAATTGTTTTTGCAGTTCCTTCACCCGCAAATAGACTATCTATATCTTCATAATATTGTTGCTGTTTTCTGGATAATTTTTGTAATTCATCCTGTTGTGCATTCTCTAACAACTTATAATAAGATTCAAGTTCTCTTTTTCTTTCTTCCAATACTGACTTAACATCTTCAGGTAAGGGTTTAAGCAATAAGTTGTCTATTTCCTTTATGGTAAGATTTTCAAATTTAGTATTAAGGACATTGGCTTCTTTTCTTATCTCTTCTATAGATAATAAACGAGAGTTAATCCATTCCTTTATAATCTCTATGTTTTTCTTGTTATAGCTCTTATACTCTCTATCCAATCTCTCCATTGTCGTTTCTACATTAGTTTTTGCTTCTACAATATATTCCAACTGAGCTGCCCACATACCAGAACCTAATAAATCAATTCTGGCATTCATCTCTTTCAAATCATCTGGAGACAATCCAGCTTCAGATTTTAATAACTCTGCCAAATTCAATAAATCTAACTTTAACTTCTTCTCCCTTTCTGCAATCTTAGTTATTTCCAAACTAATACTTTCTTGAGTTACAGTATCATTATCGTTCTTGGCTTTTATCCAATTATTTATTAACTCTCTTAAATTATATTTCTTATTTTGTTCTTCTAAATCCTTAACTAACTTTTCATAAAACTTATAAGTAGAAGGAGACATACTAAAACTTTCAATTATTCTTAAATCTTCTGCACTTAATATTTTCTGTAACTCTCTATTCTCTCCAAACTGAAAACCTGCTGTTGTGGGCAATTTGTATTTGTCTTTTTGCTTTTTCCATTCTTCCAAATTAAAGCTTTGATACTGAGTAGCTGTAATCAATAATTCGCTTATAGTATCATTCATCTGTTTCTTAATAGCTTCCTGTTCAGCTGATGTTTTTGCTGTTTCCATTTTTTTCTTCAGGTTACTTAAAATCAAAGTCAATCTTTCTTTTCTATTATCATATAACCACTTAATAAAATTAAGCATTGCTTCATCTCGTTCAGTTGGTTTTTCAATTTTGTTGATAATCTCTACTGCTTGGTCAAAAAGTGCTTGTTCCTTAGCTCTTTCCATTTCTCGTATTTTATCATAATCTAATTCTACAGAAACAGTTTCATAAGATTTGAGATAAGCGTCTTCTATTATCTTCAAAGCAGCTCTATAATCATAAGTTTCAGTAGTTTCACCTCTACCTGTTTCTCCACCTCCAGTAGGAATACTTGGTCTTTGTTTCATCAAATAATCTACTTGTGCATTGGCTTCTTCTTCCAATATTCTTTTTCCTTCAGTTTCCATTAAAGATGTTGCTTGCAATAATTTCTTTTCTAAATCTGCTTTCTGTTTTTCTAAATCATATAATTGTTTTATGGCTTTATAAAGCTTGTTATCTAAATACGGACCTCCTTGATAATATTGTATAATCGGCATAACATCTTGATATAAATCATATAGCTCTTTTGGTTCTTTAGAATAACCAACTGTAGGAGGTTTAGGTGGTGGTGTATAAGTAAAAGGACTTATGTTTAACTTGGTTGTTAATTCAAAGTATCTCTGTAATTTATTATACAAATCTGTTCCAGAAATAGTTTTACTACCTTGATAAAACCCTTGGATTTTGTAATATTCCTGAAGTTTCTTATATTCCTTGTCAAAATCCGAGAAGAGCATTTTGATTTCTACATCCAAATCATTAACAGCTTCTTGAGCTTTGGAGATAGTAGCTTGATAACCAGCTACTTTGGCAAATGCCTTTAGTTTATCAATGTGTCTCTGCAATGCTTTTGTAGTATTCTCTATTGCTATTTCATACTTATCCCAATAAACTAAATTATTTTCTAACTTTAACTGTTCTAAATCCAACTTTTCAAATTCTGCAGGATACAACTCTCCTAATGCCTTCATTTCCTTCTTTACAGATTCCAATGCTAACTTTCTTCGTTCTTGAGTTTTGGTTTCATCCTTGGCAATTCTGACATACTCTCTTATGTGCATAATATTGGTTTCAAATTTTTGTTTGGCTTCTACTTCTTCTGCAGTATACATCGTTTCATATTCTTTTACAGTTTCATCTATACTCTTATTCAATTCATCCATTTCTTTTTTAGCTTTCTTGGCATTACTTGCTAATTGCCAAATAGCAGCTGCAATACTGGCAATTCCTGCTACTATGGCTACAGGAGCTGCAATTTTAGAAGCTGCCTTCATAGCCACAGAAGCTGCAGCTAATTGAGTATTGCTTCCTGCAATAGATGCACTTAAGGCATTATATTTGGCTATTAACTTACTAATTGCTATGGCTAATATACCAGCTGCAACTGTAGTTAATGCCATCTTGGCTCCCATACCACCAAATAACTTACTTATAGAAACTAATAACTTCTGTCCTTCTATCAATAATGGCATTACTAATTCTGCTATATCCATCATTCCAACAGTAAATTCTTGCTTATACTTCTTCAACCTAAAAGCTTGACTTTCTTCTACCTCCTTAAGAGCTCTTTCTGTTGCACCAGCTGCATTAGAAATCTCTTTATAGAACTTCTCATATCTTTCAGGATCAGTCATCACCGAAGCCATAGCTTTGAAAGCTCGGACACTTCCAGTTAAAGCAACTATCTGTTCTTCTGTTGCACCATTAAGGTCTCTTACCAATCCTGCCAAACCTTTAGCCTTAATAGCATTGGAGTTCATTTCTATACCTAACTCTTTAGCTATTTTCTTAGCTTCTGCAGATCCTCCTGAAGCAAAATTCATCATCAATCTATTAAGTGCAGTTATAGCTTCATTGGTCTTAATACCCTGATTGGTCATAGTAGCTAAAGCAGTTAGAACTTCTCTAATATCAATACCAAAGGTAGCAGCTGTAGTAGCTGCAGTAGCAAAATCTTCTCCCAATTCACCTATGGTAAATCTTCCTACTTTAACTGCCTCAAAGAAAGCATCTGATAAGGTAGTTATACCATCCATAGAATAACCATAAGCATTGATGGAAGTTATCATTAAAGATACTGCTTCTTGCAAAGATGAAAGACCTGCAGTCGCCATCTTAGTAGAACCTTCTAAAATCTTAGTAGCAAATTCGGGATTGAAATTGGAAGATAGAATCTCATACATAGAAGAACCTAACTCTTCCATAGATAAACCATAAGTTTTGGCTAAGTCTATAATACTATCCTTAATGGCAGGTATGGATTGTTTTTCTATATCTGTCATAATGGATTTCATTCTTTGTAACTGTTCATTAAGGGTCATAGCTGCATTCTTAGCTTCCATAAAACCATTCTGAATGGCATACATTGCTTGATAGGAAAACATAGCAGTCCAAACGAAAGACATACGAGATACAATCTTATCCAGACTAAGATAGTGTCCTATAGTAGCCATTATATTTTCTTTATGAGCTGCACCTGTCTTAATTAAGAGATTACATCTGGTTAGAGTTAAATCATTTTGTTGTTTTTCCATTTGCAATTGATGTAACTGTAACATCTCTTCGTTTTGAGACTGCATATATTGCTGTTTTTCTAAGGCTATTTGTTGTCTTTCTTCTTCTGTTACAGCATTGGCTAACATCCTGTCATAACGCAATAAATCATTATGCATTTGGAGATATTTGGCTCTTTGTGCACCTAAAGCATTTAATCTGGTCTCTATATCTCTCTGTAAATAAGCGTTATTGGTTAATAACTCTTCTTTCTTATTTAGGACAGCAGTTAAGTTAATTCTTTTGCCTGCATAAACCTGTCTTTGTTCATCTAACTCTACTATCTTTCTTTGAGTATCATACTCTAAATCAATATCTTTCTTAGCTATCTTCTCTTCTTCATTTAACTGCTTCTTAGCCTGTATTTGTTCTGCTGTCTGTTGCTTCTGTCTTTCTCGTTCTTCTTTATCTCTCTGTCTATTTTCTGCTTTTTGCTGTCTTTCTCGTTCTTTGGCTTCTTTATCATTTTGCCTTTTTATCTCTGCATCTTGTTTTAATGCCAATTTATCTTCTGCAGCTTTCTTCTTAGCTTCATCTTTATCTTGTTTAATACGAGCAGCTTCTTCTTGACGAGCTTTTCTCTTTTCTGCTTCTGCTTTCTTATTGTCTGCTTTTATATCATTGTTTACTACTTTAATACTATCTGCATTAACCTTAGTCAGATTAAGTTCCTGACTGAGTTTCTGTAACTTTTCAATATGAGCTTTATCATCTGCTTCATTAAGTCCTGTTATTTGTTTCTTAACTGCAGAGATTTGAGATTCCAAATCCTTTCTTTTCAGTAACAAGTTGTTCAAAGCATCTGCTCTTTCTACTTCTCCCATCATAGCATAAGTAGGCTTAACAGCTGTTACGGCTTTGGTATATTCTTCAGGTGCTAACTTCCGAGTAGCTTCTCCTACAGCCATAGTCTTAGATTTACCCAATTCGGAAGTTATCTTCTTAGACATACTCTTGAAATCAAGCATATATTGAGCAACTTGCTCTGCTTCTTCATCTGTTAAAAATAACTTCTCTTTAGCAGGATATTTTTCCGTTAACTTACCTAAGGCATCTAGCTGAGTTAATAAACCTTCCAGATTCTTACTGGTAAATGAATAATTTTTAATTCTATTCTTGAGTTCATCTAAGTATTGAGGAGTAAAGTTGGCAGGAACTTCATAAATTTTCTTACCTGCTTGCATAGCCTGAAATTCTACTTCGGATACAACATTCTGCTTTCTGCCTAATAACTCTCTGTATCTGATTATATCTTGCTGTTTGGCTACACTCTCACCCGTGAACTTAATTCTTTCTTCAGGCGTCATAGAATAAACAGGACTTTTGGTAATGAAGTCTATTAAGTCCTTTTCTCTTTGTTCAATTGCTTCAGATACAGCTTTAGCAGAAGCTTTATTATTGATAAATAAAACATCCTTAAATAACTTGCCCAAATCATCTGCGTTAGCTGTTACATCTGCTTTAGCTTTAGCACTTTGGACATTCTTCATTACTCCACCAGCAGCTCTGGCATCTGCTTCCTGTTTGCTTAAAACTTTAACTGCTTGGCTATACTGAGTCTGTAGTTGTCTAAGATTATTTAGTTTAACTTCAATTCTTTGGACATTAAGAGCATTATTTAAGATGTCTCCAGGTTCTTTAGATTGTGATAATTCAATTTTTGCCAATCTTAGTTGTTCTTTGGTTTTAGCAATTTCTTGTTTGGTAGAATAAATAACTTTATCTCTTGTTTCTTGAGACATATTTCTAAAGATACTATCTATAGATTCACCTATCATTCCTGTTATGCCTTTGAACTTGGCAAAATTCTTATGTAAAGCATCTCGGAATATATCACTGAAATTGGTTACTACATTAACTTGTTCTCTAATCTCAGGACTAATGAATTGACCTTCTAAATTGCCACCTTTAACAGTCTCTTTAGCTTTGATAACAATACTTCTTAAAGAACCTAAAGTATGTTTAATCTCCTCATCCATTGTTTTATTCATTTCTGTAGTTAACTTTCTTTGCATATTGGTTAGGTTCTTAAGATTCATTTCTGGAGGAATACCAACAGCAGTTTGGGATACAGATTTATAATAACCTATAGCTTGAGGTTGTTTATTTATTGCATCTCTTAGTTCTTTTACTTGATTGAGTTCATCTAATAAATTGTTAACTTGCTTAATGGAATTAGCTATACCTGTTCCTGTAGTAACATCAAAATTGAATTTATTACTTTGTAAGCTACTTAAAATAGAAGCTACACCTGTAACTTCGGAAAGTTTATCAAAATCAATAGATTTGATAGCACTGCCAATACCTCTGATGGCAGAAGCTAATTCATTCTGTCCCTTGACTTTCCAGACAATATTTACTTCATTAGTAGTTTTTGCCATTTTATCCTTCTTATACCTTAATCTCTAACTTTTTAGCTAACTTGACTAACTTCTTCAGGTCTGTTACCTGATACTGACTTTGAATAGCAGCATAACTTATATCTCTGATATTCTTAGTTCTAATCAGATAATTAAGAGACCTGAGGTCTCGGTCTGTTCTCTTCAGATTCTTATTCATAGATCTGATTAACCTGTCAACCTTAAACTTGAAGTTATCTTCTGTTTTTTCTATAATCTCAGCTTTCTCAACTTTTACTCTTTTTAGGACATAAGCCATATATTTATTGAATATCTCAGTAAAGATGGTAGTCTGATAGACAGTATTGCGTTTATTATATTTGGCAAAACTGCCAAAAGGTGCTAACTTGCCTCTCTTTTTAAATCTTCTCTGCATTCTTATCCAAGTCAAATATGCAGCTGCATAAGGTTTCAATAACCAGTTCTTAGGCTCTTTATAACTTAATCCGTATTTGCGTCTTGATCTCCAACCTACTGCTACCATAGGTCTATACAAACCTGCTGCTTCTCTTCTCTTAAACCAACCATATAACTCATTAAGAGTAGGTAAATCATCTTTAGATCTAATACCTGCCATTGCAGTCCCACCACTGGTATAGACACCAAAATCCATTGCTCTATTATAATAACCTTTATCTCTACCAGGTCTCTTATAATAAGACCATAACTCAAAATAGACAGCATAAGGATTTTGTTGAGTTATTTTAGTCATTTGTATCCGCATATATTTGGTAGATAAGCCTGTTATCCATTTCTCTCTGGTTTTATAGACCTTTTCAATAATTGCCTTCATATCTGAGCTTTTGGATGATTTGAAGATTTCGCTATAGACATATAACTGAGTAGAAACACAAAAAACCACATTGGTAACTACAGTATCTTTGAATATTCTGCCTAACAAGAGATTGGCTACTTTATTGCCTTGCACCTTATTAGCTGCATATCTGACTGTATCAAAGACCTGCATAACTTGATATAAAGCACTTCTAATTAGTCTATCTCGTTCGGATAAAGGGATTTCGTTACCTGCTCTACTAAAGTTACTGTTATATTTCTTATAATAATAAGCAGGATTGAGATAAGTGATATTCTCCAAATCTTTGGCTTCTTGCAAAGATCTGCTATCTCTATCCAGGTTATCAATATCTTGTAAGATATCATAAAGCATAGCAGAACCTATCCGAGAAGAGACAAACCTCGTCTTATCCTTAACCTTCTTTGTTACTTGGGTTGAGGCTTTCTTGATTATACTGGCTCTCAAGTAATTCATTTAATTCTCTCAATAAATCTGCTAAAGCAGTAGAATAATCTACATTCTTAGCTAACTCTATATAAGCATTTTTCCTCTTCAAATCCTTCAAATAAGAAGCACCTTTCAGAACATTCTCTCTCAAATCCTGACAGATAATCTCTTCTGCCAAGATAAGAGCTTCTCCTACATCTATGAGATTACAGTCTATGCCTTTAGCACATAATAAGATTAAGGTGTCTCTGAAGTGGTCTGCTTCTGTTCTTGGTCTGGGATAACCGAATTGTCTATCCCCAACATCTCTTCTCTCATCATCTGTGTAACCGCATTCTCCAGCGTGGAACTTACGCTCTTCAACTGATTGATTAAAACGCTTAATTCCGCTGGAATAAGAGCGAAAAAATCCAAGAGAACCTGCTCTGCTTCTTTTAAGTTATCATCCCAGGCTTTTGCTTCTCCTGAGATAGTTTTCAAAAGATTATTAAATTCATCAGGTCTATCTGCCAGACCTACAATAATCATACTTACTACTCCTTGTGTATCGTTATCTTCAATAACGGGAATAGCCAATAGATTAAGAGATTCCAAAGCCTGCTTAATGGCTAAGATTTTATAAAGTGATACTGTCATTTTTTCTCCTTTTTTTAAGTATAATCAACAGGATATAAAATAATTTTAAGAGGATTACAGTCTGCATCTGGAATACTGCCTATAATAAATAATTTCAATCCAACAGCTCTATATTGATTTAGATAAGTATATCCTTCTACTGTCTTATAATATAAGTAGCATTTACAGATAATATTTTTATAATCTAAACTAAATGGTTGATAAAAAAGATATGTAAATGTGGAAGTAGCACCTTGATATCCCAAATATATAATAGTTCCACTGCTTTTATAGATATAATAAGTTCCTACTGCAATAGCTTTTAGATAAATTAGTATATAATTAGTTCCAGTAGTAGATAAAGCAGTTACTTGATTTGACCAAGTAGTTTGGTCTAAGCTTAATAATAAATTCTCTGAGTTAGAGGTTAAAGTTATATCAACATTGGGATAAATTCTTATTACACTAATTATATCCAGATTATCTGCTTCTGCTACAATTTTAACAAAGGGAACTTCTATATTGTATGCTACTACATCACTATCTTCATAACCTTCTTTAATAATATAAGCTCTTACTTGAGATGTATCTATATAGATATTATCTTTCCAGATCTGATAGTCGGTATGAGGATCTCCTCCATCCAATCTATATCTTATTTCGCATTGAGTATATTCTGTATCTATATGCAATAATCCTGTATTATAATCAAAATATATATTGGGTGCATTCAATTTGCCTTTACTTTGAGGTATCATAATAGTCTTATCTTTTCTGTCTGACAAATCTACGGTTTGAGGTAGGTAGGTATAACCCTCTTTTAACGCAGAATAAACCCCACTACGAGCATTTCTAATCACGGTTGGAGTAAGTATATTAGTTGGATGATTATCTATCGTTAAAATCGCTCCTATTGGGTCTGAAGTTATCCCCAATAAGGGATGATATTCTATGCTTTCACCTAAGCCTACTTCCAGAACTGCAGTTACACCACATAACTTAATCCCGTTCATAACCGTATCCAAATACTCTACTCTCTCTTCTGCCAAACTTAAATTAAGGATTTGCATTATATTGTCAAACTCTTGAGCTGCAGATAATCTTGCCTCCTTAACTCCCATACTGCTCTTCTGATAAACGGAAATAACCAAGTTATGATTAACAGGAGTAGATAAACCACTTGCTAAATTAACTGTATCTGACGAATCTATATCTACCAAAATAAATGGATAAATCTCATTCTCGGTTATACCATATAATAACGAATCTTTAACATTCTGATAACCTGCCTCTGTTAAAGCTTGAATAACCTTAGTCTGTGCCTCTACAATAGTATCCAATACCATAAGCTTAGATGGCTATAAAACCAACTCCTCCTGTAGTTAAAATACCTTCTACCTCTTCTCCACTTGCTCTATAAGGTGTTACAATAACCTTAGCTTCTATTAAATACTTATCTGCAAACTCTACTACTCTCAAAATATCTGTAGGCTTAATAGAACCTTCTCCCCAAGTTTCTATCTGAGTCATTACTGTATCCATATCTATCTTCTTAAGAGCTAAAGCTACATAATAAAGAGCACAATAAGCTTCTGCCATTTCCAAATCTTTGAGTTGTCTTTCGGATGTAGTAGCTAACTCATAATTCCAGGTATCTTTCTCAATTTCTGTAATAATAGCAGTATTATTTTGTAACTCTACATAACTGGTATAAGCAGAATTACCCAATAACTCATTCATCTTTCTGGCACCTATAGTAAGGATATTGCCACTTATCTTAGCTAAAGCAGACTCAGTTAGACTGCTTAAACTCTCTATATTAGAGATAACTCGTTGTTTGTGTGTCATTTATGCCTCTATATTGATAATGTTTTCAGTTACGCCTACTTCTCTATTATAAGTAAAAGTGAATTTATTGCTTTGATTGGATATTATATCTTGAGCAATTTGATTGCCAATACCATCATTATGAACACCGCAATCAAATCTGAAAACCATACCTAACAGATTATCTTTATCTGGTAACTGCAAAACATAAATGGTATCCATAGCAGAAGAATATAACCAAGCACCATATTGATTTTCAAGATATTTATTCAGATAAGTCCAGCTTTTATTTCTATGTAGCATTTCAAAAATAGGTAATTGCAATTCTACCTTTTTGGATATAACTGCTTGCATTCCAAAAGATAGGGGCAATTCATCTCCTTTTAATTCTTTAAGACTTAAATCTTCATAAGCTACACCTATAGGGAAGATATAAGGTAACATTATAGTCTGTCTATTATCTATACCTGGAAACTTACCGTTAGCAATTAGGATAGTTGCACTTGGATAATCATCTAAATTTAAGGTAGTTAGACCAATTTTAAGAGTTAAATTAAAACCATTCGTTCCATTAACTATAAAACAGCAATAAGGAGTATCTGTATCGGGAAAAGTTATTGTTTTGTTATAGATTCCATCAAGAATATAATATCCTGTATCTACATTGCTTACCGTAATATCTTCGCCTGCAGAAATAAATGTAGGTTCATCAAATTGATGCAATAAATAATAAGGTATAATGGCAGGAAACTTCTTGGCAGTTTCTGGCAATAAATGATTGCTTGTATATGTCTTATAATAAGAGCCTAAGGCAAATAACCTGGCTTTGGTTAAGTTGGTAGTCTTGGTAAATGACATTTTAATCTCCTTTATTCTACATAAATGGGAACTGCAATTTCTTCGTTAAAACCTGCATCTTTTTTGAAAGATAAAGTGCTCTTATTAGGTTGATTGGCATTCCATTCCTGACTGATAGTTACACCATTAAGTAAATCAATCTGATAGATAGGAACTCCTGCATAAACACCATCTCTATCTACAAACTCATTGTAAGGCAAAACAGGAACTATTAACAGATATCTGAGACTGGCAGGAATTAAACCAAGCTCAATATCGGTAACTGTATAAGCACTATCTATAGCAGAAGGTTTGCCATTGGTAAAGAAACTGAACTGCTCATAACCTGGCAAGTTTACTTCTGTAATGGCACTTTGCACCATTGTGTCTCCTGTAGAGATCCTTACTTCATCTCCTTTGCCTACTTTCAAAGACATATCTTCTGCAGTCCAACCATAAGGAATAACACATTCAAAGATAATATAATTGGGTGTAAACGATGTTTTATAGGGAGAAGTAACTATCAAAATCATCTGACCTGGATACAGAGTATATGCTGATTGCGTATCAATAACAATATCAATAGTATGCAGTTCACTGTCGTTAAGAATGACAAAAGCAGATCTAAGATTGTTAGTTAATATATTAACTTCAGAAGGAAGTGCTTTACAACAATATAACAAAGATTGAGGCGGGTTATTTGCATCAACCATAATCTCACTTCCACTGGTAACCATTATTGGTGTAGTTCCCAATAAGTTACGAGCAATATATTGAGAAGCATTTACTAAAGAAACTATATCTTGTGGATCTTGTGCTTCTGCCAGATTTTCACTGCTTAAGAAGGCAAAGTATCCTGCTTTGTTTAAGAGGGTTGTTTGATTGAAAGACATTTTAATCTCCTTTTTGTCTATCTATGTAAAGATAAAAACTATAGGGGAAGACTAACTTCCCCAACTGGTTAACTGTTATCGGTAGCATTGATAGTTACTGCAGTTCCTACACCTGCTTCTCTCTTAGCTGTGACAGTAATTTTGTTTACCTGATTTGCCTGAATGTTTAATTCAGGAAAAAGATAGACATTGGATAACTTCACATTCTCAGTTCCAAAACTGCCAGAAGCAGTTCCTGCAGGAACAAAGGCTACATTACAGGATTTATTGATTAAACCCTTAAGCGAGTCATAGTTATTCTTAAAAGCTGCAGCAGAATCTCCGTGACCAACTATAGTAAAAGTTGCTTCTCCATTTTCGGAGATAGTAGCTTCAATACCTGAAGCCAACTTAAGAGTATCACCTGGAGAAACTTTCAAAGAAGCATCTCCATCTAACTGTCCGACATTAACACCTGGAGATGACTGATATTCGCCAACAGATCCGCAATATACCCAGACATCCCAGACTTTCTTACTTAATACAGTAGTGGTAGAAAAAGCCATTATTCCTCCTTAATAGCTATCTTATATTTAATTAGATTATCGGCAATCTTACTATCCAAAGAAAGGATTTCTCCTATCTCTGCAGTTGTGCCATCTGGCTTAAGCCATCTGAATAAGAACTTTACTTTCACTTCTTTGGTAACTTTCTCTTCTGTCTTAGTTTCTACAGGTATTTCTACACCTGTTACTTCTGCTTTGGCAGGATCTTCTGCTTTAATATTAGTTTTCTTAGTTGTATTAGCCATTATTTATCTCCTTAATCCTGAACTGTAACAGTCATCTTAGTGGAAGGTAGAGTTACACCATCCAGAAATGCTCTAACATAATAAGTGCCATTAGTTAAGCTAGCAAAATCTACACCTTCAGCAGGAGTTTGAGCAGAAGCTAAAGCATAAGTATCCAGATTGCCAGAAGTAGCAGAATAAAAGATTTCTGCACCTGGAGTATCACAAAAGACAAAAGCTCCTTCTGCACCTGCAGCTGCCAAAACGCTCTTATCTATGGTAACAGCAGAAGCACTTGAACCTATTCTACTACCAATCAGGTCTTTACTGGTAGCAAAGACTAAGTCTTCACAAGTAAGAGAACTACCAATGCCTTCAGCTATGACAAACTTACCTGGATTACGAACACCATAAGCCTGATAGAAGTGGTAAGTATATTGATAACCTTCTCCACCTTTCTCCATTCTGGGATTATAAACCCGATTATAAGAGAATAAGGTTTGAATGGCAATTCTATACTCTGCTTTATCAGCACCAAAGATAATGAAACCACCTTTATTCAAACTCTTGGCATAAGGAACTACTACAATAGGATAACCACGATACTGTATAGCACCTTGAGTTTCTACAGCTCTACTTTCTCTGGTCTCTGTAGCCATAGGAATAAGTTGACCTTTATCTGTTACATAGACAGGTATTCTCAAACCTTTAGCAATTAAAGAAGCATCTTCTTTACTAACTAAGAATGCCAATTCTTCATCTGCAACTTCATATTCAGGATTATAATGGTCTATCATTACATCCAAAATATTCAGCAAATCATAAGGTTCAAACTTATTTACACTACGCTTAATAGAGACATTATCCAAATCATAGTCAGTATCTCCAGAAGATTGAGTGCAAGTAACATTAAATACTACACCTAAGTTATTATAGGAATTGAAGGCTACTTGAATAGTTCCACCACCTGTTCCTATAGAGTCAGTATTGGAAACTGCAATGGTATTACCAGCAGGATCTTTTATAGTAATATAACAGCTACTGGCAGCTCCAGGTTTAATATCAATACTGGCTACATAGTTGGTATTCATTAACACAGGTATAACATTGTTATATCTGACAGTTCCACCTGTCCAAGCTGTTCCTGTCCATTTAAGTAATCCACCTGATACAGCTAAAGCACCTGCAGAAGCAGTATAATTAGCAGCAGTATCTGCAGAGAAATCATCTGAGAAGGGATCTATAAACCTGATAGCAGGTGCATTTACCTTCACAGGTGTAATCAGATTACCGTGTTTTCCCACAAATCTGCTAACTCCAGAAACTAAGGTCTTAGTTCCTTTTGCTTCTTTCAATAAAGTAGCATAGCTTTTCAGGAGCTTATAGAAATCTCCAGAAGCAAAACTGACATCATTACCATTAACAGCAAGTCTGACCAAATCATTGGCAATCTCATTACCAAAGATTTTCTCTACTCTTGCTTCAAAGTCTGGGTCATACAAATATTGACGAATAACCTCAATAGGCAGATCTACTTGTCTCTCCAAATGATGAACATAGACCTCGTCACCAAACATATTAGCCCATTTATTACGAGAGGCTACTACATTGGCATTATCTTGAGGTGTAGAAGTTATGCGTTGAGTATCGGTTAACTGTTCAGGAATACCTGTCCAGAAATCCATTGGAATAATACTGGAATCTCCTGTTAGCTTATTATACCTGTCCAAAAACCAAGACTGGGAATTGATAAGCAACATACTTTCCTTAGCTTCCAAGCCTTGTAGATGTCTTGCTCTGGTAAACTCAGCAAAACCATAATTGGTGGCATATTCGTTTTTCCAGATAGTTCCGTCTCTCAACTTTACCTGATAACCTGCCTGTTCTAACATCATTGCAGCCAAAGGATTAACATAATTCTTAGCCACATTCCGTCTTTTAGGCATTGCACTATCAAGTGCCTTAATTAACTGTTGAATTAACTCTTCTCCCATTTTTTCTCCTATAGAATGGAACTCTTATAAGCAGTTACTTCATCCTGCTTATTGTTAGCAGTTTTGGCAGTTGTATCGGTAGAAATTGCCTCAATAATGCTATCCAATTTCTTATTGAGTTCTACCAGTTTCTCATCAATCTTAGTATTAAAAGATTTCTCAATCTCTTCTACCTTAAGATCGGCAAACTTATCCAAAACATCCTTACCTTTTGCCAATACTTCTTGCATAGATGCGATGTTACCATCCATCTTTTTAACTGTTTCTGACAGCTCTAACAAATTTGTCAAAGCTTTTTTCAGTTCTTCATCCATTGTTACCTCCATTGGATTTTCTATAGTTAATGTTTTGCCTTGCAGCAAAGCTTTTATAATCTCCAAAAGATTCATCTTTTCATATTCAGCTTCGGCAGTTCCATATAAGGAATAGCCTGTAAGCTCTCCTTTTTTAATTCTTTCCCAAACCTCATCAGTAGCCTGAGTAGCAATTACCCAGGTTCCCTTAGTTATGGTCTCATTATTGACTACAAAATCTGTAGGAGCAATAAAACTCTCAATTACCTTGCCTGCACCTTCCTCTAAATTATGCATACTATCAATTTTCTGATAATCCAACATAAACTGATGAGCTGCTTTCTCTAAGGTCTTTTCATCAGTCCAATCTCCGTGTGCATCTACAGTATTAGGTGCATAAACAATACCATAAACCTTCTTCTCTGCATTGTCAGCATTACAGATAAGCTTAACATTCATCTGAAAGTCAGGTTTATGCTTTTCCTCTTCATATCTTTTTGTCAAGTAAAAAGATCTTAAATTGGCAGCCTTATCTACATAAGAGATATATTCTACCTTTAAGTTCTTAAGTTTTCTTCGTCTAATAGCCATCTTTACCTCCCTCTGGCTGAATCTATATCATTGGGATGTTCATAGGTATTCTGACCTGGAACTGAACCTGCATTAGGAGCTTTCTTATTATTATTACTATGTAAGGCACCTTCAGGCTTAGCAGGATAACCTTTCTCTGCTCTTATCTCAGTTACGGTTTTAACAGGTTTACCTTCATCATCCACAATATTGGCATAAATGTTATTGATAATAGCGTCATCCTTATCATTGGTAGTATCTACCTGTAATAAACTGAACTTAACATCTAAAGCAAAGATCTCACTCAAAAGAGTAGAAAAGAAATTGGAAATCTTATTCTGTCTTGGTGCAATAGTTCTCTCTACAAAATCCCTTAAACTTCCTATAGTTTCTGTTCCTGTAGATAGACCTGAAGCTACTGTTATACCCATAAGCTTAGGTGGTATCTGATGAACGGTAATAATCTCATCTCTATTCTTCCGATATTCTTCCAAAAAGCTACTATTGAAAGAAGAAGAAATATCTACAAAATCTGCTTCTGAGCCTTCATCGTCTAAAGTAATTATCAATAATCTATGAGCATTATCAATACCCTTATAGTTATCTGTCATATAGTTCTTAATACTTTCTTTATTCTCTTTAGACATAAGTGTTCCTTTTAAGATTAAAGCCTTATCAGGTGTAGCATTATTATTGAAGAAAGTAGTCCCATACCTGCGAATATAACTATTCTCCAACATTGCTTCCAATGCTGACATATAAGCAGGATAACCATAAAAATAAGAAGCAGTATTATAGTTACGCATACCTACCAAGTATCTAACTCCATTCTTCAATTCACCACCATTATAAGGCTCAAATTCTACTACTTCTCCATCATCGGTAACATAACAATATTTATCAATTCTGCCTTGTTTATTGACTTTAACATAGACATACCTGACAGGTGTATTAAAGATACTAACTCTATCTGCTATCCTAATCAACTCCAAATAGGCTTCATCATAAACATAAAACTCATAAGTAAAAGCATCTACGATATCTTGAAAGGTCTTGAAACTATCATAATTGGGTTTATGTAAAAAGGTATTTAATTTTCTATTATTGGAACTGCATTTATATCCCTTTTGAGAAGTGGCAATGCTCTTAACATCAATGGAACTCTTATGAGTTGGGTCTAATGCCTCTAACATAGGCAAAAATGCTCTATCTATGGGAGGTATAACACAACCATATTGGGTTAAAGCATTCTTAGCTTCCAATGGTATAGCTGCACTTGCAGGTAATATATCTCTCTTAGCCGTATTAAAGATATATACCTTATCTGGTATGCTCTGTATATTGTTATCTGGCATTTATAACCTCCACTAATGCACTATTCTTGGGTTTAATCAAGCTTGCCAAACCTGCCAATGTATCTGGTGCGTCATCAAACTCATTGTTCCCTTCTGCCAGATATTCTGTCAAGTCTTTTATAAACATACCATAAAAGTTGTTATTATAGGACAATCTGGGAAAGATGAACATAGTCTTAATTAGGTTAGAATTTAACATTATCCTTAACTCTTTATTTTTGGACTGAACTTTTGTCCCAATAGTAACTTCAAAGACCTTATCAGGTCTCTCTAATCTCATATTATCCAGTATTTTACCAACTTCTTGCCTGATTTCTACTGCTATTATTCTACCATCTTTATTAGATTCAACAACATAATAGTTAGGTAAGAACTTAATTATCTGTTCTACTAATAAAGGTTTATAATATTCATAACTCTTTCTGGTATAAATAATATCCAAGATATAAGCTAAACCATTCTTAATACCTATAATAACCGAACAAGTCCAGTTAGTTCCCTTATCTGCTGGGTCACACCAACCTATAATTGCGTCAAAATCTTGAGGAAACAGCTCTTTATCTAAGAAAGTAAGAGCAGATTTGGGAAATAAAGCACCATATTTTTGCACTACCTTATTCATATACATAGTTTCCCAAATGAACTCTTCCCCTGCAACATAATACTCATCTCTTAAAGTATGCAGTTTTTCAGTTGACATCATAGCTTCACAACTAGATTCATCCTGTTCATTCAAGGCAGGATAAGAAACAAAAGTCCATAATCCACCTTCTTCTACAGTTCCTTGTAAATCTATCAGTCTATTGATAAGATCACCTTTACTCCACATAGTAGAAATAACAATGGTAGGACATTCAACACCTGTATCGGGATTGCTTTCATATCTGGTCTTTTGAATAGAATAATACCAATCCCAAACTATCTCTAACTGATTAGGGCTCATTGCGTCTGCCATATTCTTAATAGGGTCATCTACAATACCTGCCAAATTACATCCATAACCTGTAGTAGTTCCTCTTACACCTGAACCGAAATAAGCAAATTGTTTACTGGTAGTTAAAGCCCAACAATCCAATGATTTCTTAGACTTGGAAAGCTTAATACCTTCAAAAGTAGTCTTAAATAAGTCTGACCTTATCATTTGTCTGACATCATAGGAGAATTTATGAGCCAAATGATCTCCATAAGTATTACGCATAACACAACCTGTAGGATGATTACCCAAAATCCAGGCACAATAGTTAGAAACCAGATAACTTTTACCAGCTCTGGGATAGATAGAGATAGCAAGTTTCTTAATCTTGCCTTCTTTAACAAGCTGTAGCTTAGTTGCTACATCTTTTAAGAGAGTTTTGTCATCTATAAAGAAATCTGGGTCATATTCTTTACAATATTCCCATAAATTGTCTCTTAAATAGTTTTTTTCCTGCCTTCTTTGGATTTCTCGCCTAATTATTTCCTGATTTATGTCCTCTAAAGTTACAATTTTATTCATCATCTTGGTCTTTATCCTCTATCAATTCTTCATATTCAGCATCTACAATATCAATTACTTCTGCATTACCATCCATAATATTTCTTTGCATAGCCAAAAGTTCTTCTACAGTATATTCTGATAAAGGTTTATCTAACTTAAAGGTATGTTCTTTTCTTGCTTCTACTTCTCCAGCTAAAAATTCTGCCAATCTGGCTAAAACATTCAAGTCCTTAACTGTCATTCTATATTGGTTATCATCAAGTTGCTGTATTAACTTATCTGCACCTTTATGGAAGATATCATTAACCTTAACAAGCTTCTTAGATCTTTCTCTGGAAACTTTAGCTTTTAAGGAGTTTTGGGATTTCTCAATAACATTTTGATGATATTCAACTCTTTGAGTTTCCCAATCTTCCTTTTTAGCAAAATAGAAGAGAGTAGATTTGGGAATATTATAGCTTTTTTCCAATTCTCTATATGATGGTTTTTGCAAAGAAATAATAAAAGAAGTTCTTGCTTGTGCCAACAAATATAAATCTACTTCCTTAGTCTCCAAATCTTTTACCATCTGTCAACTCTTTTATCGCTTTCGGGTTTAATTATGTCTTCTATATACTTCTCATCTATGGTAACAGTATTACCGAAAGAAGAAATAATACTGAAGAAAGTAGAGATAGCATTAAAGTTAACTCTCCTATTGGTAGCAAAGACAGGATTGATAACATAATATCTCTTATCGTTATAAGCTTCTATCATAAATAATAGATTGATGTCCATAGCTGCATTGATGAATTTACGATAAGCTACAGAACTTAGCATTCCCAGATAAAGCATAAAAGATTCTCTACTATTTACAGGAACATATCTATCTCCATTACGAACACAAATAATATTGGTTTTAGGATGAAGATGCCTACATAACATCAGATAATACTTATTATAAATCACAGACTCAAATGGAGCCTGCACATAAACGAATATATCGTTAGGTATAGTGGCTAAAAGCTTACTTGTCAGTGACTTACACCTATAGTTTTTGGGTAGGTTGTTACTCATTTTTTTAGTCTCCTTAGATATAATATATCTAACTAAGTCTTAAAATCAAACATTATCTTTTATGTCAAGACTTATTTTTATCCCCCCTCCAGATATAAGTCCAGAGAAATCTACTTTTTTTGCAATTTCTACATACCTGAAGCTCCGTAACGACCATTCCATAAAGAATTGGCAATACCACATATCCTATCACTCCAACAATTTTGGG
>Ga0302253_1000336_pt1 | contig 41273 bp, 33 predicted proteins | sample AAG_RA_Trp_MG_FD_193537 | JGI IMG/M metagenome (GOLD analysis project Ga0302253, IMG submission 193537) | Enriched activated sludge microbial communities from anaerobic digester in WTTP, New Holstein, Wisconsin, United States - AAG_RA_Trp | ecosystem: Engineered > Bioreactor > Anaerobic >...
TTCATGTTCCGTTTTTAATTGCAAAAATTTTTCTTTGGCTTGTAGTTCTTTTTGTTTTAAAATAACCTCTGCTTCGTCTTTAGCGTCTTTAATAATATTCGCTTTTTTCTTTGCCAGTGCCTTATCCCATAATACATAAGATAAACCTGCACCAGCAATAAATGTTACAACTCCAACAATAATAGATACCATCATAAAAAATAATTTTAATTAATATATAATAAAAAAACCCGCATTATCTTCTATAAGCATTTTATAAAACCCTAATTTACATAATGGGGTTTACCGTTTGTTTTTGATTTCTAACGGCTGTAAAAACAGCACTTGCCGAAGCAAGTTAAAGCCTATCATACACAAATCGAGTTTCAACCCCTAAATTAATGGTGTTGATTTTTAAAACGGTTTTTAGAATTAATGCGGGCTATAGCCTATTTATGTTAAAGAACCTGCTCTTGCACAAAGAAATCCTCTAATTCCTTATTAAGATTAGTGATTTTTTCTATTACTGGAGAAATGTCTGTATTTTCTTTTAATTGATTTACCTGTGTTGCCAGTTGAAGTAATGTCATAGCCATATAATCTTGTGTTTCTTTACCAGGATAGCGTTGACGATACAGCAGCAAGGTGTCATTAATGTGTTTTGCCATTTTTCTGAATGATTCTTCTTCGATTCTTGCAATGGTAAGAGGATAGTACCTGTCGGCAATGTTCACACGTATGGTAAATTTTTCTCCGTTCATTTATTCCTCCATCATAAGAGCCTTACAATTTTCTATTTCCCGCACCAAACTGTTAATTTTTTGCTGCAACTGCCCTACATCTTTTTTATCTATCATACTCAACACACCTGCTTCTTTTAACAGTTTATTTTTCTCTTGCTCTTCTTTTAGTTGCTGCTGCATTTGATTCATCGCTTCTTCTTGTTGAGCAATTTGTGATGTTAATTGAGCATGGGCATTCTTTAAAAAACGTATGTGTTCCATCAGTTTATAAACTTTGGATTCTAACGATTTATAAAGAACATCATTTGCATCAGACATACTAAAAGAATCTTATGCAAAGATAAGATTTTTAATTGAAATAAAAAAATTACATTTGTATTAAAAAAAGTTAATGCTATCTCAAAAGTCTAAAAAAAGCAATAGTGTTTCGTTACCATGGTACAAAAATAAAATATTTTGGCTTGCGGGTATCGTTATCGTTGTTTATATCAATACATTATGGAACGATTATAATTATGATGATGTTTTTATTACAACCATACAAACTCAAAACAAGGGCATTAAAGCCCTTTCCGACATATTTACTTCACATTATTGGCAGCAAAAAGAAAATACGTTTGGTTACCGACCCATAGTCAGAGCATCATATCTTATAGAGCAACAATTATGGGGTAATAATGCTGCCATGAGCCATGCGTTGAATTTACTTTTTTACTTACTTACCGTTATGTTGCTTTATGGTTTACTTAAAAAATTATTTCCCGAAAATGAAGTTCTTGTTTGGTGGGTATGCGTCCTTTTTGCTGTGCATCCATTGCATACAGAAGTAGTAGGCAGTTTAAAGAATCGTGAGGATTTATTTGCCATGCTTTTTGGGCTGTTGGCTATTCAGTTTGCATTCACTTACTTTATTCGTCATAAATCATCTTATGTTGTTTATTCTATTCTTTCGGCTACGTTGGCTACGTTGAGCAAGGAAAGCGGTATAGTTTTTCTGGCTTTAATACCGCTGACCTTATGTACCTATTATAGAGCCGAATTCATTTCATTTATCAAAAGACACGATTTCTGGATATTTTTATTGATACTTGCACTCTGTTTGTGGATTATTCTCCAATTGCCCAAATGGGTATTGCCTCCCGAAGATAAAATTGTTTACTTTTTTGAAAATCCATTGCATCAATTTTACTCGTTATCGGCAAAAATTGCCATGTCGCTGGTAACAATCGGTTTTTATATAGTCAAATTAATTATTCCTTTTCCATTACTGTTTTATTATGGATATAATGTCATTAGTTTTTCTGGAAACATTTTATACGTGATAGTTACTTTGCTAACATTGGCAGGCACTGTTATAGTATGCTGGAATTATCGTAAGAAAAATTTTCCTCTTTTATTTGGTACTTTTTGGTTTTGGATTTCCCTGTTACCGTTTTCAAATTATTTTATTCCCATTAATGGTATAGTAGGAGAGCGTTTGGCGTATATTGCTTCGGCTGGATTTATTTTCGCCATGCTTTCGCTTCTGTTTCGTATGAAAAATAAAAAAATAAGGCTGCGCTTTTTAACGCTGGTATTGATTATTTTTTCTGTCATGACCATTCAGCGAAACAGCCAATGGAAAAATATAAATACATTGTTTTATGCAGACATGCCTTATTTGGAAAACTCAGCCAAAGCCAATGCTTCTTTTGCCACTCTTTTGCTAAACAATATAAATCAGCGAAGCAAAACCGAAAAAATTTCGTTTACATCGATAGATAGCGTACTTCGTTATTATAAACGTTCTGTAGAAATTTATCCTTACTATTACAGTTCGATGAATAATATGGGTTTGCTATATATGAATTATTTTGCCAACGATAGCATGGCACGTTATTGGTTTAACAAGGCATTGGAAATAAAAGAAAATTATGCAGAAGCATTTTATAATTTAGGTAAATTATATTTGCGGAATCATGACTCATTGTTGGCATTGCATCAATTTAACATGGCTGTTAAATATGATAGTTTAAACATTTATATGTTAAACGATTTGGCAAACCTGTATTTTTCGTTTCATCAACAGGATTCGGCATGGCTTATAAACAAAAAGATAGAACAAATAGACAGTACCAGTGATATTCCCTATATTAATTATGGGAATTACGCACTTATGTTGCACGATACTGTATCTGCTGTTAAATATTGGGAAATAGCCATCGTTAAACATCCAGTCAATCCTTCGTTAGTAAATGGGCTGTATCATTATTTTATACAGCATGGCAATAGTTCAAAAGGGCAATATTATCAAACGTTACTTTATGAGTTGCAAAAAAAAACTCATTAGTCGTTACTTGTGTTAATTTTTATTGAATTTCATTTTTGAATTTATCATTAAAATTATGCTTATGTTTGCATTTCGCTATGAAGTGTCAAAAAGTTAAAACAGCCATCGTTTCGGTTACCAACGATTTGGTTTCGGACAATCGTGTACATCGAACCTGTACCACACTTGCCGAAGAAGGTTATCGTGTAATATTGGTAGGCAGAAAACTTCCAAATTCCATTTCGGTTCACAGAACCTATCATACACAACGATTTAAACTTTTATTTAAAAAAAATATCTGGTTTTATGCAGAATATAACCTACATTTGTGGATATATCTTTTATTTCATCGTTGTCAATTACTCGTGGCTAACGATTTAGACACATTACCAGCCAATTATTTTGCTTCCAAAATAAAACATTGTCCGTTGCTGTACGACAGTCATGAATATTTTACCGAAGTTCCAGAACTTGTTAACAGAAAAAAAGTACAACGATGTTGGGAAAAAATTGAAAAATGCTTGGTCCCTCATTTACCGTTTGCGGTTACTGTCAACGAATCACTGTCTCGTATTTATAGTGAAAAATACCATATTCCTTTTTATTCCATACGCAATCTCCCATTTAAACAAAAGCAGTGCAAAAAAATAAATGTAGATTCGTATTTTTCTTTTCCTGTGAAGCATATACTTATATATCAAGGGGCATTAAATATGGGACGTGGTATCGAAACACTTATTGATTCAATTTCCTATCTTAACCATGAAACCGTATTGATAATTGCAGGGCAAGGAGATATTGAAAATGAGTTGAAACAACGTGTGCTGAATCAGCACTTATCACAGAACGTTTTATTTTTGGGTAGAATACCGTTAGATGATTTGTTTGCTTATACTACCACAGCCGATTTGGGTTTCTCATTAGAAGAACCCATGGGCAATAATTATTATTATGCTTTGCCGAATAAACTTTTTGATTATATTCAGGCCGGCGTACCGGTAATTTGTTCCGATTTCCCCGAAATGCGCAACATTATTAATCAATACCATGTAGGAAAAACTGTTCCTTCATGCAATTCCAAAGAATTAGCCTCTATCATAAATGAAATTTTGCATGACATCCAACAATTAACTCAATGGAAAGAAAATTGTCGAACGGCATCTCTGGAATTATGCTGGGAAAAGGAAAAACAAAAATTGATACAGTTACTCCCTATGTAATTAACACCTTTTTATTAAAAGTCAACCCAAAAGTGTGTTTACCTAATTTGAATGTATATTGGTATAAAATGATAATTAAGAAGTACCTTTGTAAAAAAAATCATGCGAGAAATTATTGTTAGTGGAATTCGTTCTACGGGAAATCTGCATTTGGGCAATTACTTTGGTGCCATTAAAAATTTTTTACGATTGCAGGAAGAACACCATTGTTATTTTTTTATTGCCGATTTTCATTCCCTAACCACTCATCCCACCCCACAAGATTTAGTAGGAAAAACACGACAAGTTTTAATTGAATATGTGGCATGCGGCATTGACCCCGAAAAATGTGTGTTGTATCGCCAAAGTGATATTCACGAAATTCCAGAATTATATTTATTGCTTAACATGAATGCATATAAGGGTGAATTGGAACGATGCACTACGTTTAAGGAAAAAGTTCGCAGTCAGCCCGACAACATCAATGCCGGATTATTAACTTATCCTGTTCTAATGGCAGCCGATATCCTTATTCACAAGGCAAATAAAGTGCCTGTAGGCAAAGACCAGGAACAGCATCTCGAAATGACACGTACGTTTGCTGCACGTTTTAATAGAATGTATAACGTAAATTATTTTCCCGAACCCGTGGCTTATAATTTTAGCGACCCGCTGGTAAAAATTCCAGGACTGGATGGCAGTGGTAAAATGGGAAAATCTGAAGGCAATGCTATAAATCTTGCCGATACACCCGATATTATTCGTAAAAAAGTGATGAAGGCTGTTACCGATACCGGACCAACCCATGAAAACCAACCCATGACCGAAGCAGTAAGTAATCTTTTTACTTTGTTGAAAGTGATGTCTGAAGAAAACACATATCAGCATTTTTTACAGCAATACAATCAATGTAGTATTCGTTATGGCGATTTAAAAAAACAATTAGCCGAAGACATTATTCGTTTTACATCACCCATTCGTGAAAAAATAGAAGCCTTAAATTCAGACAACCTTTATTTGAGAAAGGTGTTACATGCCGGTGCCGATAAAGCCCGTGAAAGTGCTGCCAAGACGCTTCATGACGTTAGAGAAATTATAGGTTTTAAAGATTTTTAATATAATTATCAAGAAATAAGTGTAATTACTTTTTTTATTTCAGTAAAAAAGTACGTAATTTTGTACCACAATAAAAAAAATAGAAATATGAAACATGAATTGCCTTTATTACCTTATGCTGCCAACGCTTTGGAACCAGTGATAAGCCAAAAAACCATTGAATTTCATTATGGCAAGCATCATCAAACCTACGTAAACAATTTGAATAATCTGATACCCGGAACAAAATTCGAACATGCGGATTTAGTAACTATAATTAAGGAAGCGGAGGGTAGCATTTTCAACAATGCAGCACAGGTATGGAATCATACTTTTTATTTTGAAGCCCTCTCACCCAAACCGCAGAATTTACCTTCTGGAAAATTGCAAGATGCTATTAACAAACGTTTTGGCTCTTTCGATTCGTTTAAGGAAGAGTTTACTAAAGCTGCAACGACCTTATTTGGCTCGGGTTGGGCATGGTTAGTAATTAATAAGGAAAACCAACTTAGTATTGTTCAAACTTCCAATGCTGGCAATCCACTGCGTGATGGGTTAACTCCCTTATTAACCTGTGATGTATGGGAACATGCCTATTATCTCGATTATCAAAATAAACGTCCCGATTACATTTCCGGTTTTTTCAAATTGATTGACTGGAAAAAGATAGAACAACGCTTTGCTGCTTTATAGGAGCAAGTTTTACGATGAGTTTTTTAGGCAGAAGTAAAGTTAAAACAAATGCCTTAATGCTTCCTTAATTCTTTTTATAGCCTCTGTAATATTTTCATCAGACGTTGCATAAGAAAATCGTAGATAGCCGGGTGCTCCAAAAGCAGACCCCGAAACAAGTGCAACATGTGCATTATTTAATAAATAAATGCAAAGGTCATCGTCGTTATTAATGGTAATAGTTCCATCGGTACGACCTATATATTTTTTGATATCTGCAAAAATATAAAAGGCACCTTCGGGAGTATTGGTTATCATATCGGGAATATCTTTGAGAAGAGATAAAATCAAATCACGACGATGCTTAAATATATCTCTCATGGCATAAATAGAACTATTGTCGTTCATTAATGCAGCCAAAGTGGCTCTTTGGGCTATACTGGATGCACCCGATGTCATTTGTCCTTGTAATTTAATAACAGCCTTTGCAAGCCACACGGGTGCGGCCATGTATCCTATTCTATACCCGGGCATGGCATAACCTTTTGAAACGCCGTTAACTACTACTACTTGGTCTTTTATTTTTTCGAATTGAGCAATGCTTTCGTGCTTACTTACGAAATTGATATGTTCGTAAATTTCATCAGAAATAATCATTATCTCTTTATGACGGGCAAATACCTCAGCAAAGGCATTAAGTTCTTTTTTGGAATATAAGGAACCTGTAGGATTTGATGGAGAATTCAACATAAACACCTTCGTGCGGGGTGTAATAGCCTTTTCTATTTGTTCGGCTGTTATTTTAAAATCATTCTCAATGGAGGTATTTATGATTACCGCCTTTCCGCGAGCCAGACGAACCATCTCTACATAACTTACCCAGTATGGAGCAGGAATAATCACTTCATCCCCTTCGTTTACCAAACATAAAATAACATTTACTATTGAATGTTTGGCACCATTTGAAACAACTATTTGCTCTGGTTTATATTCCAACTGGTTGTCGTGTTTGAATTTTTCGACAATGGCTTTTCTTAAATCATCATATCCACCAACGGGAGGATAATACGAATAATTTTCATCCACCGCTTTTTTTGCAGCCTCTTTTATGTGTTGAGGAACAAAAAAATCTGGTTCACCTATGCTCAAATTAATAATATTTATTCCTTGAGCATTTAATTCACGCGATTTTTGCGTCATTGCCAACGTTTGCGATTCTGACAATGCTTTTACTCTATTTGATAATAAATCCATAGGATTAATTTTTAAAAACACAGATTCAGTAATACTCATAAAATACTAAATTGATTTAGTTGAGACAAAGGTATAAATAATTATTTCTAAAAAATATGTAAACTTGTAAAATTTTTTTAACCATTATTTTTTATGAATGGAATCATAACAATTATTCTTGTAATTCTTATTGGTGGCTTAGTTTTGGCTACTGCCTATTTTTTATTAAAACTTTTTTTTAACAACGAACGGGAACAACGAACATGGGAATATAAGACTCAGCACATGAAAATAACAACGCCACTTCGACTGCAAGCGTATGAACGAATGATATTATTTTTGGAACGACTGGCACCCAATTCGTTAATTGTTCGTTTGCAAATGCAAAATATGAATGCACGGCAATTGCAAACAGAAATGCTGACGCTCATTAGAGCCGAATTTGAACATAATCTGGCGCAACAATTGTATATTTCCATACAAGCATGGGATGTAATCTGTTCTGCCAAAGAAAATGTAATTAAACTTATCAATCTTTCAGCCGATGAAATAGATGCCAATGCATCGTCAATGGAATTGAGCCAAAAAATTATTACCAACTGGATAAATATAAATCCTACACCAGTAAGAACAGCTATAGATTTTCTGAAAAAAGAAGCCTCGCAACTTTTTTAAAAAATTTGTGATTAAAAAAATATGTAATACCTTTGAGTAAAATTTTTATTAACCATAAAGTCTATTTTTATGAAAAAGTTTATTTTAATTTTATTGTGTGCCTTAATTGTTATTCCTGAAATAACCGATGCACAGAACAAGAAAAAGAAAAAAAGCAAGAAAACAGAAAAAGAACAAATAACACCGACAGCGAGTGAGCAAAAACAAGTAGCACCAGTTCTTCAGACAACTCCCGCAGAAACGCAAGCGCCTACCTTACAAGCAAAGCCTGTAGAAAAACCTGTACCTGCTGTTCAGGCAAAACAGCCTGATATAACGCCAACGCCCGCCGTTCAAGTAAGCAAGGAGCCTGTCAATGTGGAGCAAATCATTGCTCAATCCAAACCCATTGTTACCGAAAAGCCCAATGGAAGCATCAATTGGACAGAACAGTATGTAGAAGCCAAAGGATATTCCGTCATTGATAACGCAAAATTTACCAATCCGGCACAAGCCAAATTAATGGCACGCCGTGGGGCAATGGTGGATGCACAACGTAATTTACTGGAAATAATTAAAGGTGTAAACGTTACCAGCGAAACGACCGTAAACGACATGATAACCACACACGATTATGTATATACTCGATTGGACGGTATTATTAAAGGAGCACAATTGGTAGGAGACCCTGTTGAAAAAGATGGAACCATAGAAGTACGTATGCGTGTGCCTTTATATTCAACCAATGGCATAGCCCCTGCTGTGTATAATGATATACCTGCATTAAAAAAAGCAACAGCCGTTAGCGAGGTAGTAAATCAAGTAACAACAGATATTCAAAATCAGGATTTACAAGGACTGGCGTTTAATTTGGGAGGGAAAAAATTTGACCCTTCCATGTTTCCTCTCATTGTGGACGAAAATAACAATATCGTTCTGGACTTGTCTAAACTCTATGATGTAAAAAATGGAAAATTTCCACAGATAGTTGCCTCTACCGAACAGTTGTTTAAAGAAGTCGGCTTTGATAAGGGTGTTCAAATGTTGAACGTAATTAAAGCCGATACAGGTAAACTTGTTGTTGACAATAAAAGTTTGAAAAAAGTAAATTGGCAAAAGATTGGTCAAACAGCCACTAAAATTGGTAAATTTTTAATGATGTTCATCTAAATTTATTAAGTCATGAAAAAAATAATGGTTCTTGTTTTTGTTATCGTAATGATTGCTTCGGTCAATCAGGCAGAAGGTCAAAAAAAGAAAAAGACAAAGCAAAAATCTACTTCCGAAAATACTCAACCTGCTGCAAACACTACCACAACACCACAGGCAAGCATTACTGCCAACGCAAAATTAGTTAACGATGATAATCTGAAAGAAGTAGAAGCCAAAGGTGTTGGGTTAAAACATGACGATGCATTACAGGATGCGTTGCGTAATGCTGTTGGTCAAGCCGCTGGTGTAGCAATTAGTTCGGAAACAAGTATGGAAAATTTTGTTGTGGTAAGAGATGCTGTTTCTTCCAAAACGGAAGGATATATTGCTTCTTATACGGTAATTAATGAAACACCTTTTTCTGACCGATATGAAATAACAGTAAAAGCGAAAGTAAGCCTCAATCCATTAAAAGCCGATATGCAACTGCTATCTAAAGCCATTGGTGGTGTACGATTTTTAGTTATGTATGACACACGGAAAGTAAAGCCTGAAGAAAAAGCATATTACGATTATGCCGTAGAACGCATTAATGAATATCTGGCTGAACGGAAGTATCGCTATATCGAAAAGGAACGCTTTACTGCCCTGCAAAAGGAATCCGAAGGTATTTATCAGAACAGTGCCACCAATCAGGAAACCTATATTCAAAATATAGGCATGAAAGCCGATGCCCAATTTATCATTCTTATCAGTAATATTTCTATTTCTTCACGCAGCGAAGCATTCGATACACGCACATCTTCCAAAGTTATTGTTGAAGCAAAGGCTTACGATAACTGCACCGCCGAAGGACTTGGTACCGTTTCGCTTGAAAGCGACTGGAAAACCGGTGTTGACCAGAAATCAACCATGCTCGAAGGTATAAAAGAAGCATCCGGAGCAGGACTTACAAAATTGTTGTATTTGTTTAATTCATATATTGGCAATTGGGTGAATAATGGAACACCGTTTGAACTTCGTTTTTATTCTATAGGCACCTTCCGCGATTTCAGAGATTTGCGTAGCAAAATGCTTGAAGATAGCCATTTTGGTGGACAAATTGAAATTGTAAGTTTTGACAATTACACCAAATTAAATCTGACCTATAAAGACCGCCCCGATGAATTGGCATATAAAATTCTTGATTTTGCCGATGCCATTCCTGAATTCAAGTCAAAAGTTCTTGATGTGAAATTGATTTATGGAAGACAAATTAATTTTGCTCCACAAAAAGTTACTGTTCCCGAATTAGGTACAAAAAAATAATTTTTTTTAAATGTGAAAATTAGAAAATGTGGGAATGTGAAAATATGAAAATGAGAAAATGTGAAAATATGGAAGGCTTGTCCCGTCTTATTATGACGAGTAACCGCAAAGTTCGCAAAGATATTACGCAAAGGTCGCAAAAGAAAATGTGAAAATGTGAAAATGTGAAAATGAGAAAATGAGAAAATGAGAAAATGAGAAAATGTGAAAATGTGGGAATATGAAAATATGTAATATCCATGAGATAATAAAACACAACAACCGAGAATGATTAAAAATTTAATAAATATAATTCACTAATTATTAACAAATAAATTTTAAAAACATGAAAACGTATGCATTATTTATTTTAGCCTTATTATTATGCGGTTTCTCTTTTGGACAAAGCAAGGGGAAATTGTCTTTTTTCTCACAAGATGGGAATAAATTCTGGGTAGTTATTAATGGTCAAAAAATCAACAAGGACGCACAGTATGCTGTAAACGACATCGCTGTTGATTTTCAATGGGGAAAAGCAAAAATTATTTTTGAAGACCCCAAAATTCCATCCATCGATAAAAACGTGCAGGTAGTTGATGCCGATGGGCATAATTGTAATGTAAAATACATGATTCGGAAAACCGATAAAGGGAAATATGTAATCCGCGATATAGATGCTGCTTACGAAATCATAGGCTCTTCCAATGTTAGCACAACTTCTACAACAGGGACACAAACAACACAGCAAAATCAAACTGTACAAACGAATCAATCCACCACACCCCCAACCAGTCAGACAAGTACACAAACCTATCAACAAACTACAACAACTTCCAATCCCAATCAGCAAATTAACATGAATGTTGGCATGAATGTTACCGAAACACCCACAGGAGTTAATGTACAGATGAATGTTCCCGGTATTCAAACAACACAAGGCACTGTTGTAAGTAATCAAGTTACGACTACTACCACCACTACCAGTACTAGTACGGGAAAGCCAATGGAACAAAATCAGGTAACCATGCAAGCCAAGCCTGTAAATCCTGTTCCAGGATATAATGGACCAACAGGATGCACAATTCCCATGAGCGATGTCGATTTTCAATCGGCCAAAAATTCTATCTCTGCCAAATCGTTTGAAGATTCCAAACTTACTATTGCCAAGCAGGTTACCAGTGCAAATTGCCTATTATGCTCACAGGTAAAAGAAATAATGAAACTTTTCAGTTTTGAAAGCACACGTCTTGAATATGCTAAATATGCTTATAAATATACTTACGACAAAGGAAATTATTATAAACTTAATGATGCGTTTCAGTTTGAATCTTCTACCGAAGAATTAAATGAATTTATCAATGGGGATAAAGAATAAATAAAAGTCCGTTAAACACGGACTTTTTTTATTTTTTTTTACAAAACAACTGTTTTTATTCATAAAAGTAAGTCGTACCTTTGCAACGTGAGTGTAATGTTTTTACTACGGGGCATTATTATAGGGCTAATGGCTTCTATTCCATTGGGGCCTATGGGTTTATTGTGTATTCAGCGAACCTTAAATAACGGCAGATGGAATGGAATAGTATCGGGTATGGGTGTTGCTAGTGCCGATACATTTTATGCCTTTATTGCCGCTTTTGGTGTAAGTGCTGTTTCCAATTTTATTGAAGCACAACAATTTTATCTTCGCCTTATCGGGGGTGGTATTTTAATTGGTCTTGGATTAAAAATGTTTTTAACCAATCCTGCTATTCAAATACGCAATAAAAAAAACAAACATGGTAATTTGTGGTCAGATTTTATTTATATTTTTTTGTTTTCGTTGTACAATCCGCTAACGGTCTTAGTGTTTGGAGCTATATTCGCTGGATTTAGCATTGTGTCCACACAAAGTCACTGGTACAATCTGCTTCAATTGGTAGTGGGTATTTTTATAGGTGCATTATCATGGTGGACCATATTGGTAACAGTGGTTAATCTTTTTCGCAGCAAATTTCGTTTGCGTCGATTGTGGTGGCTCAATAAAATTATGGGAGCCGCTATTACGCTGTTTGGATTATTTGCCTTTGTAAGTGTATTTTTCTTTAAAGTATAATTTTTTATTTTGCAGATGTCTTCCTGTCAACGGTTGTTGAACCGATTCTTATGAAACTACATCGGTCTGATACATTATTCGCGTTGCAGCAATTTCCTGGTCTATAATACCATCTGACATGTGAAGTATGCGGTCTGAAATATTGGCAAGGTCGGGATTGTGTGTAACAATAACAAATGTTTGATTAAAATGTTCACGCAACGATAAAAAAAGTGAAAACATTTCTTGCGTATTAACCGAGTCAAGATTACCCGATGGTTCATCAGCAAAAATTACTTTAGGATTGTTGATAAGAGCTCGGGCAATAGCCACACGCTGATTTTCGCCTCCAGAAAGTTCATGGGGTTTATTGGTCAAACGATGTTGAATGTTCATAAATTCACATAATTCTTTGGCTCGCTTTTCAACTTCTGATTTCGATTTTCCTGATATATATCCAGGAATGCATATATTTTCAAATGCCGTAAACTCGGGTAATAAATGATGAAATTGAAATACGAAACCGACTTCCCTGTTTCTAAATTTTGCCAGTGAATCATCTCTTAATTTTAGTATATCTACTCCATCTATGGTAACAGTTCCGTCTTCGGGATGCAACAAAGTTCCTAATATCTGAAGCAGCGTTGTTTTACCGGCACCACTGGCACCAACAATGGCAACAATTTCACCTTTTTCGATTTGCAGTGATACGCCTTTCAAAACATTTACTTCACCGTAACGTTTTACAATATTTGATGCTTTTATCATAAATGCAAAGATAATGCATTATTTAATGTGATAATTTATGAAAAATATAAAATGAATTTTTTTCAATGTTTTATCAGCCTTTATTACAACATGGGAACTTTTTGATACTAAATAATAAACAATAAAACGAAATCATTATCAATATATGTAGTTATGTAGGTTATGGGTTATTTGTGTACATTTGCAAAAAAAACAAAATGTTAAAACGACCAATAATTATTTTGTTTTTTATTTTTCAATTTACAGTTGTGTTTTCGCAACAAGAATCGCCATGGGCTTTTGCTATGGGTTATCGTTATGGATTTATTTTTCCACACCGTTCTTCTATAGCATATTTAATTCAACATCATATTACTGCTATAGATATAACTGTTTCTAAACAACTTGCCAATCACGAAAAATGGGAAAAATGGTATCGTTATCCCAATGTAGGTGGCGGATTATATTGGGCAAATCTTGGAAACGCCAATTATCTTGGAAATGTTTTTGCTGCCTATGGCTTTATGGATATTCCATTTACATGGAAAACAAAAGGAGTACGATTTTCCTATTCCATTGCCAGTGGATTAGCCTATTTAACAAGGCATTTTGATGTAAAAGATAATTACTATAATATTGCCATCGGTTCTTCATTGAATGCGTATGCCGATTTTGGTTTAATGGTACATCATTCCTTTCAATATATGGATATAGCCGCTGGTATTTGTTATACGCATTATTCCAATGGAGCATGGTCCAAGCCCAATTTAGGATTAAATGTTCCATCGGTAAAACTGAATGCAAGTTTTTTAACCAAACCATTTATACCCAGTCCTTCTATAAAAGATACCCTCTCTCATAAAAATTATTTTATAAGCATTATGCTGGCAGGTGGAATACGTCAAAACTCACAACCCGACCAACGACATTTTTTTGCATCAACGCTTGCAGTCAACCTTGAAAAGGAATTATCGGTAAGGCGAAAAGTGGGAATAGGACTGGACGTATTTTATGACCCTTCTATTCCTCCACGCATGGCAGAATATGCCGAAGTAACTCCTTCTTCTCCTTATGTAAGGATGGGGCTTAGGCTTTCGCATGACTTGATTTTCAATCATTTTTCTATTACCATGCAGGCAGGAAGTTACTTTTATGACCCCGATTTGCCCGATGGTTATATTTATAGCCGTGTTGGGCTACGTTATAAAATCAATGCGCGGCTCGAGTTTGACCTGTTATTGAAAACGCATTTTGTAAAAGCCGATTTGGTTGAGTTTGGGGTTTCTTTTTTCCCTTATTCGTTCCAGCGGAAATAAAAAATTCAGAACTCCATACCAAACCGCTTACAAAAAAAATGATTTAGATTGTTTTAGTTAATGCCGACAGATTAACCGTATTAAAACAAAAGCGAAGCGAATTGTTTTAATGAACTTGTTCGCAAGTGGGTATTAGGAATTAGTATAATCGTATCGCAATTCCTAAATATAAAATCATAAAAAAACAAGAAGTGCATGGTATTTTTTATTATCAAAATAACATATTAATTTTGTGGAAAATTGTAAATTATGAGAACGGTAATTCTTTCAATTATTCTTTGTTTCTTTTTCGGAGTCACGTATTCACAGATAAACATATCTGATATCAAAGACAAGACAACAAAAAAGATTGAGAAGAAAATGGATAAAAGCATTGATAAAGGCGTGGACAAAGCAATAGACAAGACTGAGGAGAAGATAGAAGGGGTGGTTTCGAAAAAGGGTAAAAGCGACGACAACAATAAGCAAAATCCCGAGAACGTTTCAAACGAGAATAACGGTGATATTAATTCTGGACGAGTTGTTTCGGGGAATATAAAGCCCGAAGATGCTCCCAAATTAACCAGTTACACAAAATATGATTTTGTGCCGGGCGACCAGGTCTTGTTTTTCGAGGATTTTTCGCTGGATGCCATAGGCGATATACCGGCAATGTGGACAACCAATGGCTCGGCTGAGGTCAGGACACTTAACAATTATCCCGGCAACTGGCTGTGTTTTTCGTCCGAACAGAACGTATATTGCCTGATGAAGAACCTTGTTCTTCCCGAAAATTTTATTTTTGAATTCGATCTTGTAGCTCCGGCAGCGACAGAAGATAATCCTCATACGGGAATGTACCTGACTTTTTTTTATACCGACTATGATTACCTTAACGAGGACCTTTTACCCGGTGATATGGGATTTCATGTTTACATGAATGAAGTGTATTGGAGCGCAAACGGGTATAAGAATCAGGAATACCTTGTGGAATCCAGAAGCGAACTTGCACCTATTCCTATGGATAAAACGACTCACGTAATTATCTGGGTGCAGAAAAGGCGTTTAAGGGTATATCACCAAGGGCAAAAGGTTATTGACGGTCCTACTGCGCTTCCCGAAGGGGCTAAATACAACCGACTGCGCTTTAGCGAATGGGGATATGCTGAAAATCATTGTTTTATTACCAATCTTAAGGTCACCACAGCAGCACCCGATATACGCAGCAAACTTCTTACCGAAGGTAAACTAATCTCTTATGGAATATATTTCGATAGTGGCAAAGATGTGGTTAAAGCAGAATCATACGGAGCGTTGAATGATATAGCAAAAGTGCTTAAAGAAAATACGGATGTTAAAATAATGATAGTCGGATATACCGATTCCGACGGGGATGACGCATTGAACCTTGACCTTTCGAAGCGAAGGGCTGCCAATGTAAAGAACTCGCTGGTAAAGGACTTCGGTATTGATGCTGCCCGTATCGAGACCAATGGCAAAGGCGAAAAAGAGCCGATTGCCTCTAATGATACTCCTGAAAACAAATCGAAGAACAGGCGTGTTGAGTTCCTTAAGAAATAAATTCCCTGTTCTGATATGATACTTGTTTTTTTACCAAAGGTAGTCTAAAAAACGAAATAAACACACACCCGTTTTATAAAAAATAAATTTTTGCAAAAGCATTTTTTTTAAAATTTAAAAAAAGGTGACTTTATGGACAGACATTATGTATGGGTTGACAAAAATAAGAACACCGTCTTATAAGTTAAACCATTGTTTTACATCAAAAGAAGTAAATTTGTTTTTACTGTTATAGTTAAATTCGTTGGTTTGACGGTTGTATTGGTAATCGTTTTTCCACGTTGAATATTTTTTGACAATCGTTTTGATGGCATCCAATATAAAAAATATTTCCTTGTCGGTATTGGTAGGGTGTAAAGATAAACGAATCCAACCGGGCTTGTCAGAAAAATCTCCCTGATTTATTTTGCTGGTAATGGCTTTAGATTTTGCATGGCTAACATGAAGCAAATAATGTCCATACGTACCAGCACAAGCACAGCCACCTCTGACTTGTATGCCGAAATGGTCGCTCAGTAGTCGCACAAAAAGATTATAATGTATGTCGGGATGATAAAATGAAAAAACCGAAAGGCGATGGGTGTGTTCTGGAGCAAGTACCTTTATGCCATCGATGGAAGTGAGCACAGGCATCACCGTTTCCACAATCAATTTTTCACGACGCTGAATATTCGTTACATTCATTTTTTCTTTCAATTTAATGGCTAAGGCAGCCTTTATGGTTTGTAAAAAGGCAGGAGTTCCGCCGTCTTCACGAAGTTCAATGTCATCTACAAATTTATATTCTCCCCATGGATTGGTCCAATCAACAGTGCCACCTCCCGGTTGGTCGGGTATGGAACTGTTGTACATGGAACGGTCAAAAATCAATACTCCGCAGGAGCCGGGACCACCCAAAAACTTATGCGGTGAAAAGAAAACGGCATCCAGTTTGGCATACGGGTCATGCGGATGCATATCGATAGAATCGTAAGGCGCCGAAGCAGCAAAATCAACAAAACACAATCCTCCGTATTGATGCATCAACTTGGCAATTTCATAATAGGGAGTTTTAATGCCTGTAACATTGGAACATGCCGTTACCGAGGCAATTTTAAAAGGACGGTTTTTATATTTTTTGAGTTTCCCTTCCAAATCGTTTAAATCTACCAGTAAATCTTCGGTAGGATTAATAATTTCTACATCTGCTATGCTGGCATACCATGAAGTATGATTGGAATGATGCTCCATGTGTGTAATAAAAACGACAGGGCGTTCACGTTCCTTCAGACAGGGTCTGTTCATCACCATACCACAATGCCGAAAGCCTAAAATACGCTGAAATTTATTTATAACACCGGTCATTCCAGAGCCAGAGGTTATAATAACATCATTTTTTGAAGCATGTACATGTGTTTTTATAATTTGCTGCGCCGTATGATAGGCAAGGGTAATGCGTTTTCCGGTTTCGCTAGTTTCAGTATGGGTATTGGCAACAAAAGGTCCTATATTATTCGATATAATTTCTTCTATGGGTTTATAAAGTCTTCCGCTCGCTATCCAATCACCATAAATAATTTTTTTATTTCCATAAGGCGATGGATAAGATGAGTTTATGCCTACTGTATTTTTTCTGAATGGTTCGAAATATTTTTCAAGCATGAGTTAATTCGGTTATTTACGGCAAAATTAGAGTTTGTTTTTTGATATTCAAAAAAAATATTTTTTGGTTAATTAAAATATATGTTGTACCTTTGTAAAAGAAATAGTTATTTTTTTAGGAAGAAATTCGTTTTCTACTTAAATAAAATATCTCTTTCAATTTTTTATTTATTAATTTTTAATTTTTATTTATTTTATGAACATTTTTGTTGCAAACTTGAATTTTAAATTTCAAGACCAGTCTTTAAAAGAACTTTTCGAAAATTATGGTGAAGTTAGTTCTGCTAAAGTTATCACTGACCGTATGAGTGGACGTTCCAAAGGTTACGGTTTTGTTGAAATGCCTAACGATACCGAAGGCCAAGCTGCTATTCATGACCTTAATGGAAAAGAAGTACAGGGCAAAGCATTAGTTGTTAAGCAGGCTTACGATAAAGACAGCGAACATCGTTCGAATAGAAAATAAAGGTCTTTTATTCAAATTCAACGCAAAGGGTGTGATATTCACACCCTTTTTTGTTATCTCTTATTTATATTTCCATACATAGAGCAAAGGGCTGTTGATAATGCTGCCAGGATTTAAACCGGGGTTACCTTCGGGTATAGGTTCCTTCATTTTTTGAAAATAGGAAATCCAAACCGAAAAAAAATCTTTCGTATCAGGATTCTTAAATGTCATAGGGGCTAATTCAAATACAGCCTTTCCTTGTTTATCTAAATATAAATAATAAACCAGTTCGCTGCAATACATGGCTTGGTTGTTCAAGTTAAAAACCGAATCGTAAGGCATGCCTGTATATTTTTCCAGTTGCTTAAATGTGGGGAGTAGAATATGGGAAGTATCTTTTATTCTTCCAACATAAATCGATTCGCTACCGCTTCTTTTTATAAAACTGTCCAACGGAGTGATGCAAACTCCCCTGCCAATGGCTTCGGCAACCACCCATTGCACATTCTCTTTTAACAGTATGCCTACATGCGAGAAATGTTTACCGTTGTACGATGGGGTTACTTTATTGATAGCATCACAAAAATCACCACATGGCAAATCCTGAAACAACAAATCGCCTGTTTTCAGTTGTCTTTGTTGTGCGTATATGCTGTCATACATGCACACTAAAAGAATAACAAGCCATATCCGTTTTAATTTTATGCGCATAATTATTACAGATAAAATAAGGCTGCACTTCCCAGTATAGCGGCATTTTTGTTCATAAGTGATGAAGGTAAAACTTTTACTTTCCCTTTAAATGCGGGCAATATATTATTTTCAATTACCAATTCTATTTTTGGAATGAGCAATGAATGTGCATTGGCAATACCACCAAACAAAAAGATGGCTTCGGGGTCCAACGTCATTACAAGATTGGCAAGAGCATAACCCAATACTTCGGCAGTTTTTTGATAAGTAGCAAGGGCAATTTTATCGCCTTGTTGTGCTATGCTATAAATCTCAAGTGTAGTAATTTCTGTTAAACCGGTTTTACCTGTTTGATGAGAATAAATTTCGTGATATGTTTGTTTAATTCCCCTTGATGAGACATAAGTTTCGAGACAACCTTTTTTTCCGCACGTACATATACGCACATTGTCTGGTATGAGCGTATGCCCAAGTTCTCCGGCAAAACCATTTTTCCCGTGAACAATTTTACCGTTGACAAAAATACCACTGCCTAAGCCTGTTCCCAATGTGAGTACTACAAAATCGTTCATATCTTTGGCTGCACCAAAAACTTTTTCTCCGATGGCGGCAGCGTTGGCATCATTGGTGAGGATTACAGGAAGTTTAAATATGTCATGAAAAAGGTGAGCCATGGGAATTTTCTCGCCCCAATTCAAGTTTGGCGCAAATTCAATACACCCATCATAGAAATTGCCATTGGGAGCACCTATGCCTATGCCACTGGCTTCTATATGTTTTTCGGCACTTAATGCACGATAGGCAAAATAAATATCCGACACCAAATCGGCAGGGTCTTTATACAATTCGGTAGAATACGATTCAGAAAATACCATCTTTCCGTTTTTGTCCACCACCCCAAATGCAGTGTTGGTACCACCTATATCTACGCCAAGATAGTATTTCTCCATTATTTAATTTGAATAATTTACAAAGGTAAATAAAAAAGAAGAATGTGTTTATTCTTTTTTTTCCTGAACAGTTCAGGCATGTTATTGTTTTATTCATCCCGTCAAACATAAATAAGAGTTTTTATCTGAAAAAATTCATTTCATTCTTTTGTTTGCAGTTTAATATTACCTGAAAAAAAATTTTTATTTGTGGCATAATTTATGCTATTTTGTATGCTTAAATTTTTAAAATTATACCTATGATAAACAAATCCTTTTATTTAATGGTCTTTTTGTCCCTGTGCATGTTTTCTGTATTTGCACAAAAGAAAAATGCTTCAACCAACGACAATAAACCTTTTACCTATAAAAGTGCATGGGCAAAAGTGGACAGTCTTGAAGACAAGGGACTTATAAAATCGGCATTGGAAATAGTTAATACAATTGAAAAGAAAGCCAAAGATGAAAACAATGTATCACAAGTAATCAAAACGCGTATTTATCAAATTAAATACAGAAATCAAATAGAAGAAAATGCGTTTGAAACCATTCTTTCAGAAATGAACAATGAATCATATAAAGCACCCTTTCCATATTCATCGCTTTATCACAGTCTTTGTGCCGAATTGTATTGGCGATATTATCAAGCCAACCGCTATCGTTTTTTAAATCGCACCTATTCTCCTGACGAAGGCAATGACATGCGTTCATGGAGTTTGAAGCACCTGACAGATATTGCCATTAAACATCATCTGAAAGCGTTGGAGCAAAAAGAACAACTTCAAAAAATACCCTTGTCTCAATGGAAGGATATTCTTGTAGAAGGTGTAAATACCGAAAACCTGCGACCTACACTTTACGATTTCATTGCATTTCGTGCGGTTGAGTTTTTTACCAGTAAAGAGACTGCTTTAAGTAAACCTACTGATGCCTTTGAATTAAACGACAGCGTTTATTTTTCTGATGCACCTACGTTTATTCAACTTCATGTTACTTCTGCTGATACACTTTCGCTTCAATATTATGGCATTAAAATACTTCAGGATATATTGGCATTTCATATCAACGATAGCAAACCCGAAGCCTTTATGGATGCAGAATTGGAGCGATTGAACTTTGTTTATCAGAATACTGCCTTGCAGGATAAAAACCGTATGTATTTGAATGCACTGAAACGCTTAGAAAATCAATATCAATCAAATCCCAATTCAACAGCCATCACTTACCAAATAGCCCAAACATTGAATAGTTTATCATCGCAATACTCACCATTCGACAGTACCACGTTTGAATTCAAATCTTATAAAAAACAGGCATATCAATTGGCAAAAAAAGCCATAGAAACATATCCCAAAGCACTATATGCTGCCTTTCTAAATAATTTGATAGATAATATTGAAACACCTACCTTGTCTTTTATAGTAGAAGAAGTAAACATGCCCGATAAACCCTTTATTTTAAAGTTCAATTATTCCAATATAAAGCAAGTGTTTGTATCTGTACGTTCTATTAATAAGGAAAATTTTGAAAATCTGACGTATAATAATTATGGGAATCCGCTTATCAGCAAACTTTATCAATCATCAACACCGGTATATAATACAACTATTACTCTGCCAGAAGATGATGATTTTAATGAACACAGCATGGAGGAAATCATTCCCAAACTAGCAAAAGGATTTTATATAGTAATGACTTCCTCTGACCAGAATTTTGAAAATAATAAGGCTATTCGTTGTTTTCAAAAATTGATTGTTTCATCGCTTTCGATGGTTTCTGAAAGGCTTGACGACTATACTTATAAAATTATTGTAACCGATAGAGAAACGGGTAAGCCATTACCAAATGCTGAAGTTACTGAATACAAATTGCTGTATGGAAGAAACAAAGACAATTATATCAAAGGAAAATCAACCATGACCGACCAGAATGGAATGACAACCATTTTAACTGCCGATGACCCTTTCCGAAAAAAATACGATGGTACGGTTTACGTAAAGGTAAAATATAACGATGAGTCATTGATGTCGGAACAAAATTTTTATTCGTATAATTATTATAATAACGAGGATACACAGGAAAAATACTCCGTAAACTTTTTTACCGACAGAGCCATCTATCGTCCCGGTCAAACAGTCTATTATAAAGGCATTGTATTGAAGAGTAAAGGGAAAGAACGCAATATAGTCTCTGGCTATGCAGTTAATGTAGCATTGCGTGATGCCAATTATCAGGTAGTAGAAGAGAAGTTAATGACAACAAATGATTTTGGAACATTTAATGGGTCATTTCAAATTCCCGAAGGACAGTTGAATGGTATGTATTCCTTAAATACCAATGAAGGAAGTATATCATTTAGAGTAGAAGAATACAAGCGTCCACGTTTTTTGGTTACGGTTGAAACAGCGGCTGAAGAATATGTCTTGAATGATTCTGTTAAGGTGAATGCCACAGTAAAAAGTTATGCCGGTGTTGCTCTTCAAAATATTCCTGTAAAATATCATATTGTCCGTATTCCTCGCTGGAGAGGATACTGGTACTGGTATCGTCCCATGACATCAACTGAAATTGCTTCTGGAACAGTTCAAACGAATGATACCGGTTGTGCTGTTATTCATTTTAAGGCTATTCCTGATGTTAAATATCCTCTAAATGAAAATACTTTTTACGAATACAGCATTACGGTGGACGCTACGGATATCAACAACGAAACACAATCGGCTGCCACCATGGTGTCGGCGGGTACGGTCAGTTTGTTTTTTAATGTAGTATTGAAAAGTTTGGTCAATACCGGCGAAATCTCAAAAATATTATTTACTACCAACAATGCCAATGGTGTGAAACTGACAGCCAAAGGCAGTTTCAACGTTTATACACTGGAAGGTAAAACCGAAGAATTGCGAAACCGATTATGGCAACGTCCCGATAAATATAAATATACCAAAGAAGAATGGGACAAACTGTATCCAGGCAACGTATATATGGACCCTACCACCATTTATCAGTTTAAATCAAAAGAAAAAATATATTCCGGTACCTTTGATACCAAAACCGATACGGCAATTGCATTACCCACATCTACTTCGTGGGTACCAGGTCCGTACATGCTTGAATTTATATCCAAAGACAGCAAAGGCAGAGATGTACATCACAAAGAATATTTTACTGTGTATGCAGATGGAAATGCTACTATTCCATCAAATAATCCACTGTTTATGGTTTCTGGCAAAACAACATACAAACCGGGCGAAACGGCAAAAATATATATCGGAAGTGCTTACGACCATGCGTGGGCATTAGTAGGAATTTCCTATTTTGACAGTTCTGAATCGTATCAATGGTTGGAACTGAAAGATAAAAAGCAATCGGTAATTGAAATACCTATAGAAGAAAAACATCGTGGAAATATTTTTGTTTCCTGTATGATTATTGCACAAAGTCGAATATACCAGCAAAGTATATATTTAACCATACCTTTTGACAATAAGGATTTAAAAATCGTTACGGAGACATTCAGAAGTAAACTTATACCCGGTGAACAGGAAACGTGGAAATTAAAAATTACAGGACCCAAAGGAGAAAAAGTTACTTCCGAATTACTGGCTTCCATGTATGATAAATCGTTGGATGCCTTTGTCCCACATCAATGGTATTTTTATCCTTTCCCTTATTATTACAGCAATTCTTATTTTTCGGCTGATATGTTTTCTACATTAAACAGTTCCTGTTATTCCGATTATAAGTCAGCAAAACAATTGCCTGTTATTACCTATCCTCAGTTAAACTGGTTTGGATTTTATTACTCGTATTATAGTAGTGGATATAAGTATGACAGTTATAAAACAGCGGGCAGAAGTATGACTATGGCGAAAAAGAATGAAGTTTCTGCGCAAATGATGGAGGAGGATGAAATAACTACGTCGCAAAGAGGGGAAGCAGCACCATCGCCTCCTGCTGCGTTGGAAGAAAAAATTGCTACTACCAAAGATAAGACTGAACAATCCGTTGACGGTATTGTTACAGCAAATCAGGTAGCAACGGGAGGTGAAATGGCAAATCAGGAAAAACCTGTTTCAATACGAAACAATCTTAACGAAACAGCCTTTTTTCTACCCACGCTGCTTACCAACGAACAAGGCGAGGTAACCTTTTCATTCAAGGCACCGGAAGCACTTACTACATGGAAATTTATGGCATTTGCTCATTCTAAAGATTTAAAATTTGGTACTTTTCAAAAGGAATGCATGACACAAAAAGAGTTGATGGTAACACCGCAACTGCCACGTTTTTTCAGAGAAGGCGACAGTTTGTTGTTGTACGTAAAAGTGGACAACCTGAGTGATGAAGCGCAGCAGGTGAATGTTAAATTTACCATTGAAAATGCTCTTTCTAATGAAAAAACGTCTATGATTAAACTTGAAAAACAGGTTACCATAAAGGCAAAACGAAGTGAAGTAGTATATTTTCCCTATCAGGTTCCTTACCGTTTATCGTTGGTAAAAGTTACTACTACTGCTCAAAGTAAATCATTTAGCGATGGCGAAGAAACTGTCCTTCCGATATTGCCTAATAGAATGCTTGTTACCGAATCGTTGCCTTTTTATGTACGTGGCAAACAGCAAAAACAAATTGATTTTAAACGAATGATAGAATCGTCACAAAGCACTACCTTAACCAACGAAGCCCTGACATTGGAATATACAGCAAATCCAATATGGTATGCCGTACTTGCCATTCCTTACCTGCGTTCTTTCCCTTACGAATGCAACGAGCAGGTATTTAATCGCTATTATGCCAATAAATTGTCGCAATACATTGTTTCATCTATTCCTGACTTTAAAAAAGTATTTGACACGTGGTTGCAAGATACGTTAAATAAACCGTTGCTATCGCCCTTGTCAAAAAATGAAGACCTCAAAAATTCCGTATTGGCAGAAACACCATGGGTAGAAGAAAGCATGGATGAAACGGAGCAGCGGCAAAATATAGCCTTGTATTTTGATGAACGTCGCATCAATAAAGAGATGAAACAAGCCGCTGCCAAATTAATTAAAAATCAATACCCCAACGGTTCGTGGAGTTGGTTCCCCGGTATGCCCGAAAGTCGTTATATTACTCAATATATTGTTGCTTCCAATGGACGACTGGATAAATCATATCCTGTCGTTTCACAATTGGAAAATGCCATGTCAAATGCTGTTGATTATCTTGACCGACAAATAGAAAAAGATTACCGCGACCTTAAACGCTATCTGAGCAAGGACGAAATGGAAAAATATCAAATCAGTTCATTTCAAATTCAATATTTGTATGCTCGCAGTTTTTATCTTAACAAGCATAAGGATTTTTTAAAGTCTGAACCCTATTTGTATTTCTATGGTCAGGCAAAAAAATACTGGCTTAATACTACAGAATATATGCAAGGTATGACGGCACTTGTTTTATACAGAGGTGGAGATATAACTACGGCACAGTTAATTATCAAATCGTTGGGCGAAAGAACCGTAGTAAGCGAAGAACAAGGAATGTACTGGAAAAGTATCAGCCGTGGTCTTTTATGGACAGAGGCTCCCATTGAAGCACAATCCCTGTTGATAGAAGCATTTAATGAAATAGGCAAAGACCCGAAAATAGTAAATGAACTGAAATTGTGGTTGCTCTTGCAAAAACAAACACAAAACTGGAAAACCACCACAGCCACTGCTGATGCTATTTATGCATTGCTGTTTAATGGGAAAACGGAATTAACCACATCGTTTGATGCCGATATTTTATGGGGGAATCAACCTATAATTATAGAAAAAACCAATGTCGAAAATGCTACAGGTCATATAAAGGAAAAAATAGAGCCCGAGAAAATCAATAACAGTTATGCAAAAGTACAGATAACTAATAAAGGAAATGATATTTCGTGGGGTGCCATTCATTGGCAATATTTCGAAGATCTCGATAAAATAAGTGGCTACGAAAACAAATATATGTCCATTAAACGGGAATACTTTATCGAAAGAATAACACCTTCGGGAAAAGTTTTAGAACCTATGAGCAATGGTCAGGAGTTGCATATAGGCGATGTGGTTATTGTTCGTCTTGTGCTTGAATGCGACCGCAAATTGGAGTACGTACATATCAAAGACATGCGCCCTGCGTCGTTTGAACCCATGCAAGTATTGTCGGGATATTCATACAAGGATGGGCTTGGCTATTATGGTGAAACCAAAGATGCGTCGTATAACTTTTTTATTGATACTATGAATCGGGGTAAATATGTGCTGGAGTATTCGTTGCGTGTGTCGCAGAAAGGAAAATTTTCTACTGGCATAACCACTATTCAATGTATGTATGCCCCCGAATTTAATGCCCACGCACAAGGCATGATAGTATATGTAAAATAGACGCTCTTAAAAAAATCGTTTTTGGTTTGGTATTATTCACTTTTCTTTAAAATATTTTTTCAGCGTTCCAGTTGAATCATACCTTTATAACAAACATGCTGCCCGGTGTTGGTTTCACCTTCTATTATATAATAATAGGTTCCTTCGGGTGCCATCTGATTGGTATTTCTAATTTTCCCATCCCAACTGCCATCAAGGGCTTTCCATTGATAAACCATTACGCCATTTCTATCATAAATAGAGCCGTTTATGGAATGCATATCATATAATTCTGGTGAGAATTTATCATTTATTCCATCGCTATTTGGTGAAAATACATTAGGCAATTTTTCACCGTTCTTAGGAATGGTAACTACCAGCGATTTGGTAGAACTGTCTTTACATCCATACGAACTTGTTACCACTAATGTAATGTTATATTTTCCAGGAACTGTATAATTGTGTTGAACTTCGGGCAATGTGGAATATGTTCCATCTCCAAAAGACCATTTATAGGAAACATCGGTTACTTTATTCCAACGTATATGGTCAATAACAGAAATGTTTTCAAAATAGGAAAACATCTCATTCCCCACAGGCAAGTCAAGTATGTTAAATTCTGCTTTTACTTTGCCACTATCCGGTACAACAACCTGTAAGGTGTCAATAATGTTTTGCTTGATATGTGCAATAATCGTATATTTCCCTGCTTTCAAATTTTCTACAACAGCAGCATTGTCAAGAGATAAATCACTCCACGAAAATTGTACTGATGGATTATCCGACCTGATAATTACTTTGCCATTCGCATTGCGACACGATGCAGATTTTACCATTATTTGATAATTGCTATGAAGTGTTGGTTCATCTTTTATGGGTGGAGTGATTGATTCGTGAAGACTAACCATAGACGTAACATTTGAACTGTTTGATTTTTGATTTTCGTTATTGTTTACGGATGAAGTGTTTTCTTGAACCAATGAAACTATTTTTTTACGTTGCATTTTGGGTGCTACAGCATCCGACGACATAGGGATTGTTTTCTCGGGATGTTGTACCGAAAGAGTAGCAGAAATTGCAGTATTCTTGAAAGCAGGAACAGCAGAAGAATTTTTGGTATGCGTATTAAACGGAGTAAAAATAAAGAATAATGCAATAATGCCGGCTATAACACCACCTACCCATATCCACGATTTGGTATAAAAGGGATGTGATGCAGCATGAAACTCTTTTTCCAGAGATTGAAAAACACTTGCCGGTGGTTCTTTTTCTAAGTTGTACAACTGGCTTTTTACCATGTTATCAAACTCTTGTTCAGTAAGTTTTTTCATATATATGTTTATTAATTTTTTTCATTAATACTTTTCTTGCTTTCATGAGTTGTGTTTTAGAAGTTGATTCGGATATGCCAAGCAGTTCGGCAATCTCATTATGTTTATACCCTTCAATAACATACATGTTAAAGATAATGCGGTATCCATCGGGCAGGGTGTTAATGTGAGCCATCAATTCATCTGCAGAAATAGAATCTTCCACACTTATTCCTTCTGTTTCCAATATTTCTTCCGAATCTTCTATGATAAAGTAACGGCTATCATAAACACGATAATTATTGATAGCAGTGCGAACCATTATTCTTCTAATCCAACCTTCCAAAGAACCTGTGCCTTTATACTCGTTAAGGCAAGAAAAGACTTTTAAAAAACCATCGTGCAGAACATCCTGTGCTTCTTCCGTGTTTCGTGCATATCGCAAGCATACACTATACATTTTGCGGGAATAGGTTTTATAGACTTCTTCCCATGTAACCGTTGAGGCTGGCGATATGAAATTATCGTTTTTATGGTCCTGCATTTTTGGTTTTTTCATGTATAAGACAATTTAAACACTAAAAACGTTGTCCAGAATAGTCAAAATTAACACTTTTTTTTGAAAGATAAAAATATTACGATAAAAAAACGATAAAATTATACTAAAAACGGCAATTATTATATAATTTTGCGTAAAATTAAACGGTGATATGTTCGAAAATTTAACCGATAAACTTGAAAAATCGTTTCGCATACTGAAAGGCGAAGGACGTATAACAGAGGTTAACGTTGCAGAAACGCTAAAAGAAATAAGACGTTCGTTGTTGGATGCCGATGTAAATTACAAAATTGCCAAATCCTTTACCGATACGGTTAAAGAAAAAGCACTTGGGCAAGACGTTTTGAAAGCCATACGACCAGGTCAAATGTTGGTAAAAATAGTCCACGATGAACTTGTTACCTTGATGGGTTCTGAAAAAGTGGAATTAAAACTGAAAAATAATCCATCTGTAATTTTAATGGCGGGTTTGCAAGGTTCAGGAAAAACAACCTTCTCTGCCAAACTTGCCCATTTTTTAAAATCCAAAAAAGGCAGACAGGTATTGCTGGTAGCCTGTGATGTATATCGCCCTGCGGCTATTGAACAGTTAAACGTGTTGGGCGAACAAATTCAAATTCCTGTTTATACCGAAGCAAACGAAACCAATCCAGTAAAAATAGCACAAAATGCTATAAAAGAAGCAAAACAAAATGCTATTAACACTGTCATTATTGATACAGCAGGACGTCTTTCTATTGATGAAGAAATGATGCAAGAAATTACTTCTATCAAAAAGGCGATTAATCCCGAAGAAATATTGTTTGTGGTTGATGCTATGACCGGTCAGGATGCCGTGAATACAGCCAAAGAGTTTAATGACCGACTCGATTTTGATGGTGTAGTTCTAACCAAATTGGATGGTGATGCCCGTGGCGGTGCAGCATTGTCTATTAAATCTGTCGTTAACAAACCTATAAAATTTGTTGGTACGGGTGAAAAAATGGAATCGCTGGATATTTTTTATCCTGAACGTATGGCAGACCGTATTCTTGGCATGGGCGATGTTGTTACGCTGGTTGAAAAAGCACAAGAACAGTTTGATGAAGAAGAAGCACGAAAACTTCAAAAGAAAATTGCCAAAAATCAGTTCAACTTTAATGATTTTATACAGCAAATACAGCAAATAAAGAAAATGGGCAATCTCAAAGAATTAGCATCATTCATACCGGGCATGGGAAAAATGATGAAAGATGTAGATATTGATGACGATGCTTTTAAATCTATCGAAGCCATTATCGGTTCCATGACACCGCTTGAACGCGAAAATCCTTCCATTATTAACGGTAGCCGCCGAAAACGTATAGCGATGGGGAGCGGTACCGACATTCAGGAAGTAAATCGCCTATTGAAACAGTTTGAAGAAACACGCAAACTGATGAAGATGGTTACCACCAATAAAAATGTTATGCAGCAAATCCCCAAACGATAAAAAATGAGTTTATGAACATTCTGGATGGAAAAACGGTCTCGGAAAATATAAAAAAAGAAATTGCCCTTGACGTAGAACAATTGAAAAAATCAGGGAAGAAAATTCCTCATCTGGCAGCCATATTGATAGGTCATGATGGAGGAAGCGAATCGTATATAAGTTATAAAGTAAAAGATTGTGCAGAAGTTGGCTTTAATTCAACCCTGCTTCGTTTTGAGGAGAACATTACCGAAGATTTTTTATTGCATGAAATTCAAAACCTCAATAACAATGACGATATAGATGGTTTTATTGTTCAACTACCGTTGCCCAAACAGTTTGACGAACAAAAAATAATCAATGCCATTGTACCTTCCAAAGATGTAGATGGTTTTCATCCTGTAAATACAGGTAGAATGGTGTTAGGGCTTCCCTGTTTTGTATCGGCTACTCCATTGGGTATTATAGAACTGCTAAAACATTACAGGATAAATACACAAGGAAAAAATGTTGTCATTCTTGGCAGAAGCAATATTGTGGGCAGACCATTAAGTATATTGCTTTCACAGAAACATGAATACGGCAATGCAACGGTAACAATGGTTCACAGTTATTCCTCCCATATAAAAGAATTATGTCTTCGTGCAGAAATTATCATCGCTGCCATGGGACAGCCCGAATTTCTAAAAGAGGATATGGTTTCAGAAGGAGCCGTAGTTATTGATGTAGGTACAACACGTGTTGCCAGTACAGCAACCAAAAGCGGTTTTAAGTTGACAGGAGATGTTAAATTTGACGAAGTGTCGCCCAAATGCAGTTGGATAACACCGGTGCCGGGTGGTGTAGGACCTATGACACGCGTAGGATTGTTAAAAAATACTTGGTTGGCGTATAAAAAAGAAATTTATTAAAATGACCATTGAAGAAATAAAATCTATATTATCTCATAAAACCGTAGGCATTGCCGGATGCGGAGGGTTAGGTTCCAATGCTGCCGTATCGCTGGCAAGAGTTGGCATTGGGAAACTCATTATTGCCGATTATGATGTGGTTGACCTCAGCAACCTCAATCGCCAATATTATTTCATTGAACAAATAGGAGAAAAAAAATGTTTTGCACTTCAACGTATTATTTCGCATATTAATCCACAATGTTGCGTAGAAGCTCACGACATAAAACTCGACCATGAAACAATTGTTTCTCTGTATGCCAATGTTGATGTATTAATAGAAGCATTTGATAAAGCCGAAATGAAAGCAATGCTTTTGCAAACGATGATTCGCTCATTATCACATATACCCTTAATTATGGGGTCGGGATTGGCTGGCTGGGGAAATTTTGCTGCTATTAAAGAACAGTCATACGAAAATATATACGTCATGGGTGATGGCGAAACCGAAGTTAGAGATGACATGCCACCACTAGCACCACGTGTATGTATTGTTGCCAATATGCAAGCCAATAAAGTACTTGAATTATTATTAAAAAATAGTGTATGAAATTGATAATTAATAATAATCCGGAAATAATAGATGCAGAAACGTTAACGGTTGCAGAGTTATTGACCTTGAAGCATTTTACATTCAAAATGATTGTCGTAAAAATCAACGGCAAGCCTATAGATAAAAACGAGTATGCCACTACCTTTCTTAAAGAGGGCGATAATGTTCAGGCTATACATTTAATCAGTGGAGGATAAGAGAATGAATTTTTTTAAATCTATTTTTCAAAAAAAAGCCTTTTATACCAACAAATATTTTTTGGTAACTCTTATTTTTTTGATTTTTATTATTATATTCAGTCAAAACAACCTCATAGAACGTATTGCCGCTATTCAAAAACGTAACGAATTGCTAAAGCAAAAAGAGTATTATGAAAAATCTGTCAAAGAAAATTCAGAAAAAATAAAGGAATTGAAAAGCAACAATGCCTTACTTGAAAAATTTGTCCGTGAAGAGTATTTAATGAAACGGAAAGACGAAGAAATATTTTTGATAGTGGACAGTGTTGAAAAGAAAAAATAATTTTTTCACTTTTTTTTAAATATCAATCCAGTATTTATAAAAACATTTTTTGTCAATTAAAAAACATTGTATAGATTTGTAAAAATAAAATAGTCATGTTTCGCATGGTTAAATATGTTGGATGTGTCATTATTTTGATAAGTGTCATTTCGCTACATGCCACAACCATAGATAGTTTGCTGAGGATTATTAATAAACATAAAACTGATTCCATTTCGCTAAACGCATACTCCAAATTAATTCAAACCATTCAAAGCAATGACGACTTGTTTATAAAATACTGTACCGAAGCCATTAATGCAAGTAAGGAACAAAATAATAATTATTATATAGCCTATTTTTCATCACAATTGGGCGACAAAAATGAGTTTATTGGTGAGTTTATTAAAGCAAAAGACTATTATGAACAGGCACTGGCAGCATATATACAACTTGACAGTGTTCGCCTTATAGCCGAAACAAAAAACTATATTGGACGGGTATATGAAAAATTATCCGACTATGAAAAAGCGCTTCATTATTATTTAGATGCCCTTAAATTGCGGGAAAAAATAAACGATGATAAAGGATTAGCCTCCAGTTTAAACAGTGTAGGATTGATTTATTATTATCAAGGCTCTTATAAAAATGCACTCAAGTTTTACCTTCAAGGATTACAACTTGTTCAAAAGAAAAACAACGATTTAGGTATTGCTACTATATATAACAATATTGGTTTATTGTATGATGCACAAAAGAATAGTGACTCGGCCATCTATTATTACACTCAATCGCTCAAACATTATGAAAAAATATCCAACAGATACGGTATCTCTAAATGTTACCTTAATTTAGGTAATATGTTTTATGTGAAAAACGATTTAAAGAATGCTGAAAAATATTATTCGCAGGCACTCAACATTAAAAAAGAGTTGGACGATAAAATGGGACTTACTAGTACATACATTTCCTTATCTGTTTTGTATCAAAAAAATAAACTATACATCAAAGCCATAGATTATGTTTCGGAAGCAATAAAAATATCAAAAGAAATCGGAAATAAAAATGGGTTAGCCAATGCATATAGAGTTTTAGCCGAACTTTATGCTCAAACGGGAAATTATAAACTAGCGTATGAAAATTTTACAATTTTCTCAGACTATCACGATACAGTTTATAACGAGAACAATGCTAAATACATTAATCAATTGCAGGAACAGTTTCAAGCCGAAAAACGCGAAAAGGAAATTCAACTTGCCAATAGTAAAATTCAGCAGAATGAACTGAAAATTAAACAGCAAACCACGATGATTTATGGTGCCATTCTGGGACTTGTTCTATTATTATCGCTGGCACTGGTCATTCTTAGAAGTTATAGGGAAAAGAAAAAAGCCAACGAACTATTATCATTGCAAAATGCTGAAATCACATCACAAAAAAACATCATAGAGCAAAAAAACAATGATATTTTGGCAAGTATAACGTATGCCAAACGAATACAGGAAGCCATTTTGCCCATGCCTCAATTCTTGTTAAACTATTTTCACAATATGTTTGTGCTTTTTAAACCCAAAGATATTGTCAGTGGAGATTTTTACTGGTTTGTCCCTGACGAAAACGAAACACTCCTGTTTGCTGTAGTTGACTGTACAGGGCATGGCGTTCCCGGTGCCTTTATGAGCATTGTGGGATATAACAGTTTAAATCAAACCATTAAGGAATATCATTTACATGAACCAGGACAAATGCTTGACCAATTGAACATATTGGTAGAGCAAGCACTTCATTCTTCCGAACAAGATATTAAGGATGGTATGGACATTGCCTTATGTGCCTTAAACACCAAAACAAGTATTATAAAATATGCCGGTGCCAACAACCCATTGTATCTTATACGCAGTAAAGCCAACGATGCTCCAAAACCGTCTGAAAAATATATTGAAACCAATACACATTATTTATTCGAAATTAAAGCAACTTCGCAACCTATTGGTGCCTATTTAAAACACTTTAACTTCGAAAACAACGAAATTCAATTATACAAAGACGATACTATTTATATTTTTTCTGATGGCTTTGCCGACCAATTTGGTGGCAAAGAAGGGAAAAAACTAAAATATAAACCTTTTAAGGAATTACTGCTCTCTATTCAAACGCAAAACATGGAACAGCAAAAAAATTCACTCAATAAATTCTTTGAAGAATGGCGTGGCGAACACGAACAAATAGATGACGTTTGTGTTATGGGATTGAAAATTTAATGATGTGGCATTTGTAATTAGTCTTCTATTATTTGTTTTAACCTTTCTATTTGTGTTTGCTTGTTTATTTCACGCAAGCGATTGGCTGTATCAGTAAAATACTGGTGAGACGATAAAAAATTTAATTGAAGTTTATTCCAGTCGTTCATGGAGCCAATTAATTTTTGTTCGTGCATCTCTTTATATAAGGTGTTGGATACAGGAATAAAATCGCTTCTTCCTAAATAATCAAGGTCGGCATCGCATATAATTTTTTGTAACAATGTTTGCGGTTTAGGTGGCAGTTCTGTGGCTTTGATGATATCACAAATTACCTGAATCTGTTCTTTAGTATAATTAAATTTTGGTAAAATAGATGCTGCCAGTTGAGCACTAATAAGTTCATGTCCTTTGGATTGCACGGTTTGACCTGAATCGTGAAACAGAGCAGCCGTTTTCAATAAAAGCATTTCTTCGTCACTTATTCCTTCACCTCTACCTAATATTTCCGATTGAATAACCACATCCATGGTATGTTTCAAATTATGATAATACAGATATTTGGGTAATTCACGTTCCAGTTTGTTTAACATAAATTCTTCCAAGTCATCATAGCGTATCAGTTGTAATTTTGTTAAAAAACTACGGTTGGGTAAAATGTTGTTTTTATTAAGCGTAAACTCAGGAAGAAAACCTGTAACATGATACAAGTTCATATCTCCTATATATTTTACCGGTAATTTTCCTAAATAATTGCACCTGAAAAAGGGTGCTACCAATTCGCGCGTTTGTTCTGATATATTTATTTTGCCATGTTCACTGGACGATTCAATACGACTGGCAATATTAACCGTTTCACCTTTTACTTCATAATTTTCTTTCTTTTTTCCAGTTATGGAACAAGTTACTGGTCCGGTATGAATACCCATGTTGATTTCCCATATTCTTTTTCCAGAGCCAAACAGTTCTTCCTGAAAACGGTCAAACTTATATTGAATTTCCATAGCTGCAAGTACCATTTCTATAGGGTTAGTACGATTTTTCTTTGGAATTCCACCTACAAGCATTATAGTATCACCCACCGAAGAAACTTTTTCGATATAATATTTTTTTATAATGTCGTCCATAATAATATAAAAACGGTCCAGTTCATCTATGAGTTTTTGCGGGTCATCTTCGGTAGAAAGTTTTGTAAATCCTCTTATGTCTGCAAAAAGAACTGTCACCATTTTAAAACGCAGGTTTTTTTTATCTGCCGATTCATGTTCTATGCGGATTTTTAATCTTTCCAGTTCTTCGTTCAGCAAGTTGTTTTGTTCAATCAATTCTTTATTGCGTTGAAGCAGTTCGCGATTCTGTTTTATTTGCTCTTCGAGTTGTTTGGCAATATCCGCCACAGTATTATTCATATTCTAATAGGTTTTGGTCATAGTTGATGGAATAACAAGTATAAAATTCCCCTTTTGCTTCATATCATCAAAGGAAGGATGATATATATCGGGTTCTTCTATAGAACTGATAACGATAATATTCAAGTCTTTCCTTTTTTGTTTAATATACCAAACAATGCCTTCAAAATTATCACTGTGATATGCTCCATTGATGTGGTAAAACAACCATTTTGAAGGTAAATATTTTAAAATAAAGTATGCCATGGTAGCATCTTTAATGGCTTGTGCTTTGGGTAAATTGGCAGAGGCATGCATATTCCCCATACTGCCCATGGAAAGCATATTTTTATAGCAGGGTACATTTTCGTCATAAGCCACAGGTAAGGGTGCTATATATTGTTTTGCCTGTTCGGATAAACTGTCTAAACTTTCAAAACCAGCACGTGCTACTTTGGCAGCATATCGGCGTGGTATATTCGTAGCAATAAGCGATATGCCATTCTTGTAACATATATCTACTATGGGTTTATAATCGGTTTGATAGTTGGTCCATAGACGAACATTTTCTTCCCATTTGTTCATCGGAATTAAATGTTGAAAAAGTTCATTAATAACCAATTGATTGTCGGCTTCAAACATTTCAGCACCTACCACTATTTTTTTATCTCTGATACGAATTAAATCATGCAACATTTCCTGCTCAAGCCAATGGCAGATTGGATTGTTGTGCTGTTCACCAAAAAAAATAATATCTGCTTTGGAACAAACATCCAGCATTTGAGCATAATCTACCACTTTCCCTGTAGAATCATAAAGCAAGTAAGCAGGTTTTGATTGTGAAAACATAGAAGTTACTGCAAAAAATGCAACCCAAAAAAATAATAATTGTTTCATATATTCAATATTTAATACATTTTATACGTTTTATATTTCAAGCGTTTTGGTTTATCAAAAAAATGTTTGCTAATTTAGCCTAAAATTATGAATAAAAATCTGACGATATTTATTTTATTGTTTTTGTGGGTCAATGTTGGATTTTTAAAGGCACAATCGGCATTTTCTATCGAAGCATTAACCATTGGAATTCATCCATTCGGGAACCCAAATCTTGGCGTTTACGAAAATAATATCGACTCTATGGGTATTTTTAATGCTGAGCCGGGCTTAATGGTATCGTATGAATTTTTTATTGATGAAAACTGGCTTTCGTTACAATTATCGCAGAGCATTTTTGCCGACGCAGCTGGCTTAACTGCTGGTTTTACTTCCCTTTCACTACGATACATGTTTTTTCATAAATATCGCAATCAACTTTACATTGGCTTGGCTCCAGCCATGACATATAGACGTTCATGGAAAAGCCTTGGACCCCATTATATTCCTGAAACAGATTATAAGGTTGACGGTAAAATGGAATATCGCCCTTCGGTAATGGCAAAAGTAGAGTACGATATTTTTTTAGGAAATAAAAATGATATAAACATGAGCATTCTTTTTGGACATTCGTACAATGAATTTGCTTTTTTAGTCGGTTATCGACATTGGATAAATGCCAATGTCCGTGTAACCAAAGATTGCAATTGCAACCATTTTAAACAAAAAGGATGGTTAAAAAGGCTTTTTAAATAATAAGGGTGGAAGACCGGGCTCGAACCGGCGACCTCCAGAGCCACAATCTGGCGTTCTAACCAAACTGAACTACATCCACCATTAATTTAAGAGTGCAAAAGTAAATAAAATTTTTTAACCCTTCCTTATATATCTGATTTAATTTTTCAAAAATTTTTTCAGGCAACTTTTTTATATGTATCTTTGACTTATAAAAAAATAAATCTTTATAGGTATGAAAAAGTTACATTTAATTAGCGTATTTTTAATGATGCTAATGGCAAATATGTCTATAGCTCAATCGTTAAAAGTTGAACTTATTAAGGAAGAAAACCATTATGTTAAAACATTGGACGATGGTAAAGTGTCGTGCAATTTTTATATCACAGGCATACAAAGTGAGCAACAAGCCAAAAATCTGGAAAAATATATTCAAGGATATCGTGGCGTAGAAAATTTTTCGCTCACTTTTGATAGTAGCAGTTCAAAATATTTGGCACAGGGACTTTTTTACAAGTTTGCTGATGTTAATTATTTTAAATATCTATTCACCATTATGAAAGTTGAACAGGTATTTAAAGACAATACATGGATTAAAATAGAACAATTAAATAATTTGCAATAATATGAAAACGAAAGCATTTATTCTGGCATTCCTGACAGTGCCTTTTTTCATGAAAGGACAGTTACAGGTTAATGGTTCATTAACACCAACTCAATTGGTTCAAAATGTATTGGTAGGAGGCGGAGTTAATGTTACCAATGTTACTTATACAGGACCCAGTGGTTGTATCGGTTCCTTTTCCAATGGACAAACCACCAACTTGGGCTTGCAAAGCGGTATTATTATGTCCACCGGAGGCATATCGGATGTTCCAAATCCAGGCTCTTTCCATTTAAGTAATTCTTTGGGTGGAAATGGAGACCAGCAACTCTCCAATCTTGCAGGTGGAAATACTTCGTATGATGCTGTAGTACTTCAATTTGATTTTACACCGCAATCTACTCCTATACATTTTAGATATGTTTTTGGCAGTGAAGAATATCCTGAATATGTTTGTTCCACGTTTAACGATGTATTTGGTTTCTTTGTTACCAGTTTGAGTTCCGATGGATTTAATTATTCCAACCAAAACGTGGCATTAATCCCAAGTACTACAATCCCTGTTATGATTAACTCTGTCAATAATGGCAGTATAGGAAGTTATGGCTCTTCTGGCAATTGCATTTCTTTGGGATATTCACAATATTATGTAGATAACTCTTCCGGTGCAACTATTTGCTTTGACGGTTTTACCACTGTTCTAACTGCTACCATCAATGTTTTGCCCTGTCATCCATATCATATAAAACTTGGTGTTTGTGATATTGGAGATGGAATTTATGATTCCGGTGTGTTTTTGGAAGCCAACAGTTTTCAATCCAATGCTATCAGTACCGCATCCTACTATACCAATCCTGCTCTTGGATTACATGCTATTGAAGGATGTTCCAATGCCATTATTTCGTTTACATTGCCCAGTCCGGCCACTCAAAACGATACCGTTTATTATACTATTAGCGGCACGGCTACGAATGGAACCGATTATACATCTATTCCAACTAATTATATAATAATTCCTGCTGGTTCCGATTCGGTAGGTATTATTATACATCCTATTATGGATGGAAATACCGAAGGAAATGAAACAGTAATATTAACGGTTCAAACTTCTGCATGTGGTACCGGAACTATAACGGTTAATATTGCCGACAATACTCCGTTACAGGAAACGGTCAGCAATGTTATTCCTATTTGCGATGGCAATCAACCTGTCACGTTTAATGCTACAGGGTCGGGCGGTGTCGCACCCCTGACCTACAATTGGAGTGGCGGGCTTGGTACTAATGCAAATGTTTCTATAAGCCCGCCTGTGGGAAACTATAACTATGTGTGTACCGTTACCGATGCGTGTGGAGCAACGGCTACAGATAGCATACAGGTTACAGTAAATCCTACACCTACTTCCAATTTTACAGCCGTCTCCCCTATTTGTGCAGGAACTCCCAGTGATATTAATTATACAGGTACAACAACGCAACCATCTACTTATACATGGAATTTCAACGGTGCGACTATATTGTCTGGAAGTGGTGAAGGACCTTATCAAATTACTTGGAATACGGCTGGTACGTATCCTATTACCTTACAGGTTACCAATCAATATAATTGTGTAAGCACTGTTGATACTCAATATGTAATGGTACTTGCAGCGGGAACACCTAACTGCTGCACTTTTCCAACCCCTTATGCTGGACCCGATAAAAGTGTTTGCGGACTAACAACCCAGTTTAATGCAGATGCTCCCGATAACCCAAGTTACGTAGGACAATGGACACAAGTCAATGGACCTGGTACTTCAATCTTTGGACAGCAAAGTTATTTTAATTCTTCTGTAACCGTAAGTTTACAGGGTACTTACACATATCAATGGAACGAAATTAATGGACCCTGCGATTCTGCCGATGTCGTTACTATTACTTTTATTCAAATTCCTGCTGCCAATGCAGGTCCCGATGCTTCTATCTGCGGTACACACTATACTATGAATGCTGTGATGAGCACTTCGGGGACAGGATTATGGTCAGGCGTTGGAATAAATAATCCTTCAAGCCCTACGTCATCTGTTAATGTACCAACAACAGGTACCTATACATATTGTTGGACAGAAACCAACAATGGTTGCTCGGCTAAAGATACTGTTATTATTAACTTTTTAATAACACCAACACCCAATGCAGGATTGGATACAACAACATGTGGAAACAGAGTTGTCTTAGTTGCCGATTCAACCTATCCAGGATACTGGACTGGACCATCTAATGTGATATATATTTATGGCGATACTTCTGCTACAACACCTATTCTTGTACCAAACTATATAGGTCCTTCTTATTCTGCAACATTTACATGGCATGAAGTCAATGGTCCGTGTGCTGCATCAGATAATGTAGTAATTACTTTTATGCGTCCTCCACACGCCGAAGCAGGAAATAATACTATTTCTGTTTGCGGAACACTTGCTCCGTTGCAGGCAGATACTATTGGAAGTGGAATTATCTCTGCATACTGGTATTCCAAGCCCAATGGTCCGGTTATTAATCAAAGCGGTGCTGTTCCTGCATCAGCCTCTGTGGATATTTCACCCATGGGGAATAATGCTTTTCACTATTCTGTTGGACAATTCTATTTATATTGGGTTGTAAACAACGGCCAATGCACCAACTATGATTCTGTGAATGTTTTATTTTATGATATACCTGTGGCTTATGCTGGTATTGATACGTCTATATGTGGAAAATCCTATAATCTGGCAGCCAGTTGGAGTATTGATAATCCAGTGGGGCAATGGTCAACATCTTCAGGTCCTGGAACAGCCAATTTTGTAAATGCAACACACAACACGACGTTAGTTACCGTTACACAAAATGGTATCTATCGCTTTGTTTGGCGTGAAATGAACGCAGGAAATTCATCATGCTACACTACCGATACCATCACCATTGATTTTAAAGTAAAACCTATGCCCGACGCAGGAGCAGACCATGGTGTATGCGGATTATTTGCATATATCTGTGCCACACCCACCGTTTCGGGCGGTGTATGGAGTAGCTATCCTATAGGGATTGCTTTTTATGATACAATTGGTGATATTTCACATTATCATCCTGAATATAAAGATTCTGTTTGTACTTGGATACGCTGGCCATCTGAAAATGATACCATTACCATGTACTGGACCGAATTTAATGGTGTTTGTTCTGGTTATGACTCTGTTAATGTATATTTTGGAAGCATACAAACAGCCACTATTACCACCAGTCCTGCCGATTCACTCTGGTGCGGTCCAAGTTATCCACTTCTGTCTGCTACACAACCCGCTTACGGTAATGGCTACTGGATAGATACGGTTTCCAATACTACCTTTACCCCTTCGCCACAAACCAACAGTCAATTAGTGGCTACTATTGATACAGGTGGTACTTCGTACTACGGTCCTCATCACTTTTACTGGATTACCAATAATGGCGGTTGTCGCGATACCAGTGATGTGTTGTATGTCAACTTTATTCAACAACCTGTTGCGAATGCCGGTCACAACTACTGGCCCGGATTATTTGGACCAAACCATCACATCAAGACCGATACTGTTTGCGGATTGAATTATCAGATGGGTGCAGTTCCTTCTGTTGGCACAGGTACATGGTACACGCTGGATCCAGTAAATGTTTATTTTACTAATGGTATTTCTCCTGCATTTACCAGTTCACATCTTTATAATGATAGTCTATACATATTAGGCAATAGCAATTATTCTGTATTTTCTACTCCTCCCTATCGTGAATTTATATGGCAGGAATATAATGATATCTGTTTTGACAGCGATACCTTGCGGTTGTATTTTGCACCACGTCCCAGTGGCAAGGATACCGTATATATGCCTTCGTGCCGACACGACAGTGCTACTATTATTGCACATACATGGCCACTGCCCAACCATGTGGACTACGGCATTACCAACTTCGCATGGACTTATCCCGGAGGTCATCTAAGTCCAACCATTCCC
>Ga0302253_1000339_pt1 | contig 41143 bp, 35 predicted proteins | sample AAG_RA_Trp_MG_FD_193537 | JGI IMG/M metagenome (GOLD analysis project Ga0302253, IMG submission 193537) | Enriched activated sludge microbial communities from anaerobic digester in WTTP, New Holstein, Wisconsin, United States - AAG_RA_Trp | ecosystem: Engineered > Bioreactor > Anaerobic >...
TGCGAAACGTGCTGGTTGGCCGGAGGACATATGGAAATACACAAAGGAGTATGGCTGGAAGCAGAATAGTTTTTCCATTCTACCAGTTGACAAGTGCAGCGCTCTCAGATATGACCCCTTTTTTTAACTTTTTTTGACTTTATACGCCAGCCCTGTAGCGTCGTGCGATATCCTGCGCGGTTTGTACGCTTGAAGGCGTGTGGCCTGGAAGGGGCAGCACTCGCTCGTGCACCGTGTCAACAATCCATTGTGGCTGTGGGAAATAAATGCTTTCCATCTCGGCGGCGGGCGTAATCCAGTTCCGCGAGCCAACGACCGCAACGGGCGCATCGAGCCAGTCGAAAGCCAGGGTCTGCACATTCGACGCAATGGTATGCAGGAATGAGCCGCGCTCGACCGCGTCGGATGCAAGTACAAGCCTGCCGGTCTTCCGCACGCTCTCGATGAGCGGCTCGTAGTCGAAGGGTGCGAGGAAGCGCAGATCCATGACTTCCGTGGAGATGCCGTACTTTTCCTCAAGAATTCGGGCCGCTTCGAGGGCACGATAGAGTGTCGCGCCGTAGGTCGCGATCGTAAGATCCTTTCCGGGCTTTCTGACGGCGGGCTTGCCCTCCAGCAGCTCGTAATACCCCTGCGGAACGCCGTCTTTCTCGAACTGTTCGCCGATATCGTACAGAAGCTGGCTTTCGAGGAACACGACCGGATCGGTGCCGCTTAGGGCCAGGTGCATCATGCCCTTGGCATCGTAGGGAGTCGCCGGGAAGTACACCTTGAGTCCGGGAATGTGCGCGACCAGCGCCGACCAGTCCTGGCTGTGCTGTGCGCCGTATTTGTTGCCGATGGATACGCGGATGACAAGTGGCATTTTGAGCACGCCTGCCGACATGGCTTGCCATTTGGAAGCCTGGTTGAAAATTTCGTCGCCTGCGCGGCCAAGAAAATCGCAGTACATGAGTTCGACGACCGCCCGCCCTCCGGAAAGCGCGTAGCCCACGCCTGAACCAACAATGGCGCCTTCGGAAATCGAGCTGTTGAAAAGTCGTGGATATGGCAGCGCTTCGGTGAGCCCGCGGTAGACGGCAAAGGCCCCTCCCCAGTCGCGGTTTTCCTCGCCCCAGGCCGCGAGGGTGGGGTCGGTTTTGAAATGATAGAGGAGCGCTTCGAAAATGCCATCGCGGAACTGGTAGACTTTGTTTTTAGGCAGAGGTTTACCGTCCGCATCGAAGGCATAGCGGGCGCGGCGGGCTATCGCTTGCACGCGCGGGTTGTCCTCGCCTGCCTGCAGCACTTCAGGCTCGCGGTCTTCGAGTTTCAGGATTTTTTTGTTGGAATACATGACCGATTCGATGAATTTGCCATCGGCGCGGGGGCAGGCCGATTCGTCGGTCGCTAGCTTTACTGCTTCGAAGATTGTGCTATGGATTTCGTTGCGCATGACGGCGAGGTCGGACTCGCTGATTATGCTGTGCTTGAGGAGATACTGCGAGAACTCTGCAATGGAGTCGTTTTTCTGCCATTCTTCGATTTCTTCTTTGGTGCGGTAGCTCGACGCGTCGCTGGGAGAGTGGCCGGAAATTCGATACGTGATGGTATCGAGCAGCACCGGACCCTTGCCTTCGAGGAGGATTTTCTTTTTTCTGAGAACGGCATCCGCAACCGCAAGGGGATCGAGGCCGTCGACACGCTCGGCATGCATTGCCTCGGGATTGACGCCTGCGCCGGCACGCGCGAGCACGCCGAATCCCATCGTTTCGCCATAGGTCTGGCCGCCCATTCCATAGAAATTGTTGAAGAAATTGAAGAGGATAGGAGGCGCACCGCCTGCTGATTCAGGCCAGAGCGTCCGGTACTGGTCCATCGAAGCCATCATCATAGCTTCCCACACAGGGCCGCAGCCCATCGACGCGTCGCCGATGTTTGCAATGACAATGCCGGGTTTTTTGTTGATGCGTTTGAAGAGGGCCGAGCCGAGGGCGATATCGGCCGAGCCACCGACTATTGCGTTATTTGGCATTGATCCGAACGGCGTGAAGAAGGCATGCATCGAGCCGCCCATGCCGCGATTGAATCCGGCTTTGCGCGCAAAAATCTCCGCAAGGGTGCCGAACACGATAAAATTGCGCGCGAGCGAAAATGTATCAGAGTGCGGCATTCGCTTTGCAAACTCAAGTGTTTCACCATCTAGCCACGATGTCATAACGGATTGGAGGCGTGGTTCGTCGAGTTTGCGCGCTGCTGAGAGGCACTTGGAAAGAATCTCGCCGTGGCTGCGGTGCGAGCCAAAAATGAAATCTTCGGGATCGAGGGCTGCTGCCTGGCCGACAACCGCCGCTTCCTGACCGATCGAAAGGTGGGCAGGCCCTTTATGGTTATATTCGATGCCTTCCCACGCTCCCATCGTCTTGAGCGAGTTGAGCATCGTTTCGAATTCGCGCACGACGATCATGTCGTGGAGTATTGCGCGCAAGCCTTCGTTGCCGAAACGCGCACGCTCGACATCGATGTTGCGCGTGTATTGATTGAGGGGGATTTCGGGAATCTTCAATGTTCCGCTTTTGCGGACTTGGCTTGGTTCAACAGGCAATGATTTTGGCATATTCTAACTCCTTATACTACGAGTAATTGGCAATTATTTGTGCGCATTCCATGCGGCTTCGCGTATCACTTCTGATACTGTCGGATGCGGGAAGACCATATTTTGCAAGGCCGACAAGGGCAGCCTGCGTTCAAGGGCAAGGGTCAGACCCCAGATATGTTCAGATGCATAGGGGCCCAGAAGGTGAATCCCTAGAAGTCTCTGGCTGTCCTTTTCCATAATGATTTTAATGGAGCCCGGTGCGCTGAATCCATTTTCTGCGATAAAGCGGCCAGAAACTCCGTAAGGCGAGCGAATGACTTCAATTTCGTAGCCTTTGGCCTTTGCTTCGCTTTCGGTGTAGCCGACGCCTGCCGCCTCCGGCATGGAGTAAAGCGCCCAGGGCACGGTCTCGGGTACAAATATCTGCGGGCCGTGCTGTCCAGTGCGGCGGGCGAGGATATCGGCGACTGCGACTTCCGCCATGCGATACGCGGCGTGAGCAAGCTGGCTTTTGCCAGTAACATCGCCGATAGCCCAGACACCGGGCAGATTGGTGCGCATGTGCTCGTCTGTTGCGATGCTGCGATTCTTGATCTCGAGGCCGGCTTCCTGTGCGCCCCAGCCTTCGATATTCGCTTTGCGCCCGACCGACATGAGCACGATGTCGGCTTCTACGGAGCCCTGCTCGCCAGTTTTAGTCTGGTATTCAACCTTGTTCCCGTTAACCGCAGTTACTTTGGTACTGCGCAAAAAGGTAACCTGCTTGAGCGCATTTCTCAGCATCATAGCCATCTGTGGGTCCATTACGGGAACGATTTCGTCCATCATTTCGATGACGGTTACCCTGGAACCGAGAGCCGAAAAAAGGCTTGCAAATTCGACGCCGATGACGCCGCCGCCGATGATGCAGAGCTTCTGTGGAATTTCCGATAGTGAAAGCAGGCCGGTCGAATCTTTGATGGCGGGGTTGCCCGCAGTGCCCGGAATAGGTGGCAGAATGGGCGAGGAGCCTGTTGCGATGATGATTTGGTCGGCTTCGAGCTGCAGGGGGCCTGTCGGCGCAAGGTCTACCGATGCAGTGCCTGCTGACTCGGAGAGCGCTTCCTGGCTTTTTGTCTCGGGCCGAACTTCGATTGTCTTGGCGCCTGTGAGCATGCCTGAACCGCGGACAATCTCGACTCCCGCTTTCTTGAGGGTGAGCTCGAGGGAGCGGCGCAGGCGGGTGACGACTTCATTCTTCCATTCGAGTGTACGCTGCCAGTTTACGCGAACTCCCTCGGTTTCGATGCCGAATGGTGAGCTCTCTTTCGCATGGGTATAGAGCTTTGCGCTGTTGAGAAGGGTTTTGGTCGGGATACAGCCGATATTGAGGCAGGTCCCGCCGATATCGCCTTTTTCGATGAGCGCGACGCGCAGATGGGCTTCAGCAAGGCGTTCGGCTGCGAGGTAGCCGCCGGGGCCGCCGCCAAGTATCGCAACATCATAATGAGCCATATATCTATCTCCTAAAATGACATAAATAGAAAATCAATGTCAGTGATGACCTCGGCCAGCCTTGCAAGGAATCGCGCGGCGTACGCGCCATCGATCACTTGATGATCCGCGGTGAGTGACAGCCCGATGCGCATGCGGGTTTCAATGCCTTTTTCTTTCTGGATGAGCGCAGGACGGATTGCGCACACCCCGAGAATCGCTGTCTCCGGCGCATTGATAACGGGCGTAAATTGCTCGATGCCATAGGCGCCGAGGTTGGTCACGGTGAAGGTTGAGCCTGAAAGCGAGTCGGGGTCGATGGTCCCGTTCTGGCAAGCTTGGGCAAGACGCTTTACTTCTTTGGAAAGCGCGCTGAGAGAGAGCGCCTGTGCATTGCGGACCACCGGTACCATAAGGCCCTTTGGCGTATCTACCGCGACCCCAAGATGAATCGGCTTGTAGAGTTTGAGTGTCCCTTCTTCAAGATGCGCATTGAATTCCGGGAACTCTGGCAGAACTTTGATCACCGCCGCGAGCATAAGGTCGCCTATGGTTATGCCCGAAAGCTCTGGATTTTTTTGTGCTTTGAGCCGCGCGCGAAGGGCAAGGAGGCGCTCTGCATCTGCAGAACTGTGTTCGGTGTATTGAGCCGTGGTCTGGATGGATTCGCGCATGCGGTTTGCGATGCGCTTGCGGATGCCGACGAGAGGGATGGTCTCATATTCCTGGGCGGGCTGCGTTGGGGATTGGCCTGCAGGTGCGGGCTGCGCCGCAGGTTGCGCCTCCGGGGCCGCCGCCTGAGTTGTCTGGCTGGCTATGCCCTCGGCGGCTTTTGGCTCGGCAAACGACGCCGCAATCACATCGCGCTCGATAATCCTTCCTTGCGGACCACTCCCTAGTGGAATTGCTTCGATATCGACACCAAGCTGGAACATGGCCTGCCGGGCGCGCGGGCTTGCATGCTTTTCGGCTGCGGCCGGCTCCGCGGTCGAGGCAGAATGATCAGCCAAAGAAGGCTGAGCAGGCCGGGCTGTCTGGGTGGCGGGCTCTGATTCGGAACTTTTCTTTTCTGGCGTTGGTTCACCTATTGGCTCACCCGGAGCGCCGATGACCGCAATCGGCTCGAGCACGGGCACATCGTCGCCTTCTTTGTGCAGAAGTGCGAGCACCGTGCCTTCGAGCCCTGCGGGTACATCCATAGTCGCCTTGTCGGTTTCAATTTCGCAGAGCACTGTGTCCGCTTTGACAGCATCCCCGGGTTTGACTTTCCATGACAGAATCACACTCGATTCTACTGTATTGCCGAGCTTCGGCATAATGATCGTCGTAGCCATTTTTCCTTCCTTTAATTTATGCGAGCAGGATTTCGAGACCTTCGGCCTGGAGCGCCTGCACCGCTTCTTGTGACAAGCCTGCATCAGTGATGATTCCATGTACTGCCTGAAGCGGCAGCACGCTGACAAATCCTATTTTGTCGAATTTCGATGAATCAGCGATAAGCCACGTGACTTCCGCCCGCTTGCTCATCGCGCGCACAATTTCAGCGCCTTCTGTGAGCTGTGTTGTCATGCCTCTTGCGAGGGAAAATCCGTCCGTGCCTACGAATGCGAGTCGAGCATTGAAACTGCCAAGGCTTTGCACTGCGACAGGTCCCACAAGGGATTCCGTTTCGCGCCGGAAGGATCCGCCGGTAAGGATGAGATTGATCTGGGGATTTACCCGCGCATACGAAAAGGCAAGCATCGAATTCGTCACAATCTGCACATCCTGTTTCCCCACGAGGTACCGGGTGATGAGCGCTGTCGTGGTCCCTGCCTCGATCATGATTCTGTCGCCGTCATGAACGAGCTCGGCTGCTTTCCTCGCGATTTTCTGCTTTTCTGCAACGTGCAGCTTCTGGCGTTCGATTATATTGCGGTGTATGGCAGGGATAGCTCCTCCACGTGAGCGCAGGAGATATCCTTTCTCTTCAAGAGCGGAGAGGTCTCCCCGTATTGTGACTTCCGATACGCCGAGAATGCTGGAAAACTCGGATACTGAAAGGTAACTGCGATCTGCAAGCAGCTCTAGGATAGCTCTTTCGCGATCACTGAGATCGTACAGCATGGCCCCCTCCGAAAAGCTTTTCTGAAGCTTTCTAATCTCCTTCGAAACAGCTTCGGAACGCTTTTTAACAATATACCATTGTGCATACGATTATGCAAGATATGTTCTTTTAAAATTCATGTAATCGTTTGCATTTTTGCTATTGACAGAATCCGGAACTGCACTGAAAATATATCAGTCGAATGTAAACGTATACATGAAAGCGAGGCGAGAGCAGTGGCGGAACCTATTATCGTCGTCAGGAACCTGAGCAAGGCCTTCCCTGGCGTGCAAGCGCTGAAGGATGTGCAATTCGACCTCTACCCTGGTGAAGTGCATACGCTTGTGGGAGAAAACGGCGCCGGAAAATCGACGCTTATGAAGATTCTCTCAGGAGTCTACCAGCGTGATACAGGTGAAATTCTCATCAACGGCAAGCCTGCTGAAATCCATAATCCGCGCGCAGCGCAAAAACTCGGCATTTCCATCATCCACCAAGAACTCAACCTCATGAACCATCTCACTGCCGCGCAGAATATCTATATCGGGCGAGAGCCTCGCAAGCCCGGCGGCTTTGTGCTCGATGAAAAAGCGCTGAATGCGCAAGCCAGAAAGCTTTTTGAGACGCTCCGCATGGATTTCGATCCCCGAGTAAAGGTAGGAGAGCTCACAATCGCCAAGCAGCAGATGGTTGAAATTGTAAAAGCGCTGTCATTCAATGCGCGTGTGCTCATCATGGACGAGCCCACCGCGGCGCTCAACGAGACAGAAGTGGAAGAGCTGTTCGATATCATTCGGCATTTGCGTTCCCAGGGTGTTGGCATCATTTACATTTCTCATAGGATGGATGAGCTGTTCCGCATCTCGGACCGGATTACTGTGCTGCGAGACGGCCAGTACATGGGCACCTTCCGTGCTTCGGAGACAAATCTCGATCAGATCATTCCTTTGATGGTTGGCAGAAAAATCGACGAGACTGCGCGGCGCATCCCCGAAGGCAAGCTTGGCGAGGTTGTTCTTGAGGTACGCAACCTGAATCGCGGGCGCGTGGTGCGAAATGTAAGTTTCAATGTCCGGAAAGGCGAAATTCTCGGTTTTGCGGGGCTTATGGGCGCAGGGCGCACAGAAACTGCGCGGGCAGTATTCGGTGCTGATCCTATTGATTCAGGAGAGATCATAGTCAAAGGAAAGAAGGTGGTAATCCGCCATCCGCGCGATGCGGTGCGCCATGGAATCGGCTATCTTTCTGAGGACAGAAAACGCTATGGACTCGCTGTTGGAATGGACGTGCTCGACAATATCTGCATGACTGATTTGCCTACCTTTATGAATGCGATGGGTGTGCTGAGGCCGAAGAAGATGCAGGCGGCAGCGGAAAAACAGGTGGAAACACTCTCGATCAAAACGCCGAGCTTGATGCAGAAGGTCAAATTTCTGTCAGGCGGCAACCAGCAGAAAGTTGTTGTCGCAAAATGGCTTGTCAAAAACTGCGATGTGCTGTTTTTTGACGAACCTACGCGCGGAATCGATGTCGGAGCGAAGCAGGAAATATATTTGCTGCTCAACAAGCTTGCTTCGCTGGGCAAGGCGGTGGTCATGATTTCATCCGAGTTGCCTGAAATTTTGCGGATGAGCGACAGGATTATTGTCATGTGCGAAGGCCGCATTACAGGCGAGCTCGATGGCGCACGCGCTACGGAAGAAGAGATAATGAAACTCGCAACGCAGCGAGAAACAATGGTAAAGACTGCATAATTCCAGTTTGAGTTGAAGGGAAGGAACAACCATGGCGGACAAATCGAACGGCACTCCTGCTATTGCTTCAATTGCAAAAATCACGGCAGGAACCAAGGGCGCTGCAGCGCGCCAGAAAATCCTGGCCTTTTCGAGCCTCGTGCTTCTCATTATCGCATTTTCCTTGCTCTCTCCGAACTTTTTCCAGCCGTATAACCTTATTGCGATCATGCTGGCAACAGCGGTCAACGGCGTGCTGGCCATTGGCGTAACCTTCGTCATCATCACGGGCGGCATCGATCTGTCAGTCGGCACCATGATGACATTTACAGCTGTTATGGCCGCGCAGACGGTAGCTGTGTGGAATCTGCCCGTTATATTGGGCGTTCTCATGGCACTGTTTGTCGGAACAATCTGCGGGCTGGCTTCCGGCGTCATGATAGCGAAATTCAAATTGCCGCCTTTTATTGCAACGCTCGGCATGAGCATGCTCACCAAGGGGCTTTCCCTCATCATTGCGAAATCGAAACCGATTTATTTCACCAATGCTCCATCCTTTGCAAAAATATCGATGGGCTCGCTCTTTCCGTTCATGAAGGATTTCCAGATTCCCAATGCGGTCATAATCCTCTTCGGGCTTGCAATCCTTGCCAGCTTCGTTCTCAACAGCACTATTTTCGGCCGCTATACTTTTGCAATCGGTTCGAATGAGGAAGCGGTGCGCCTGTCCGGTATCAATACCGATCGCTGGAAAATCGCGGTCTATGCGGTGAATGGCTTGATATGCGGTATCGCCGGCATTCTGATTGCGTCGCGGCTCAATTCAGCCCAGCCGGCGCTGGGGCAGGGCTATGAGCTTGACGCAATCGCAGCGGCGGTTATCGGCGGCACATCGCTGTCAGGCGGCGAAGGCACCATTCTTGGCACAATCATCGGTGCATTCATTATGAGCACGTTGACGAATGGCCTTAGAATTCTGTCGGTACCGCAGGAATGGCAGATAGTGACAACGGGCATCATCATCATCTTTGCGGTGTACGTGGATATGCTCCGCAAGCGGCGGTAATTGCTATGCGCGTGTAGCTCCTTCACGGAGCATGCGCAATACATACGGGAAATCCCGCTTCCGTACGGAAGCGGAAAGTATAAGGAGGAGAAACGCCATGAAGAAACGCACGGTCGTTCTCGCACTTGCACTGATGCTGGTAGCAGCGGCTTCGCTTGCTGCCCAGACCTACTACATTCCTCTCATCTCGAAAGGATTCCAGCACCAGTTCTGGCAGGCGGTCAAAGAGGGAGCTCTGCAGGCCGCAAAAGACTTCAAAGTGAATATCACATTTGAAGGCCCCGAATCCGAGGCGATGGTCGATAAGCAGATCGATATGCTCGCCGCGGCGCTCGCCAAAAAACCGAATGCCCTAGGTTTTGCGGCTCTGGACAGCAAGGCAGCGATACCATATCTGCAGCAAGCCAAGGCAGCGGGTATTCCTGTTATCGCATTCGACTCAGGCGTCGACAGCGATATTCCGCTCACTACCTGCGCGACAGACAACGTTGCCGCAGCAGCGTATGCAGCAGACAAAATGGCTGAACTCATCGGCGGCGCCGGTGAAGTAGCAGTCATTGTGCACGATCAGACAAGCCGCACCGGCATCGACCGCAGGGATGGCTTTGTGAACCGCATCAAATCGAAATATCCCAAGATCACCATAGTCAGCGTGCAGTATGGCGCTGGCGACCACCTCAAGTCGACCGACCTTGCCAAGGCTATCATCCAGGCGCACCCGAACCTCAAAGGATTCTTTGGGGCGAACGAAGGCTCTGCCATCGGCGTGCTCAATGGTGTGAAGGAAATGGGCAAGATCGGCAAGATCGTCGTCATCGGATACGATTCAGGCGCCCAGCAGATTGCGGCAATCCGCTCAGGCGAGATGGCAGGTGCCATCACCCAGAACCCGGTCGGCATCGGTTACAAGACCGTCGAATATGCAGTCAAAGCTCTCAAGGGCGAGAAATTCCCGAAATTCATCGATACCGGCTTCTATTGGTATGACAAGACCAATATCGATGACCCGAAGATCAAGGCGGTACTCTACCAGTAATTCAGCAAAAGAGCTGTGAATCAGTGAGAGCGGGCGCTTTGCCCGCTCTCTTTCGGAATGGCGTGTACTTGCGTGCAGGCATGAGGAGCTATTAATAGGCGCGTCTGAATAGATGAGCCAGAAGGGAGCGAGGATGATAGTTGCATGCGGCGAAAGCTTGATCGACATGGTACCGGCTGAACATGGCTCGAAACTGTTCGAGGCGTGCCCGGGCGGCTGTCCGTATAACAGTGCGATTGCAGCAGCGCGCCTTGGTGCGCCGACATGGTTTTTGGGAAAAACATCCCGCGATTTTCTGGGCGATACGATTGTCTCCAAGCTGGTGGATTCAGGCGTGGATGTCTCTCTGCTCGCGCGCAGCGATCAAGCGGTAACGCTTGCTTTTGTCGAGCGTGATCAAGCCGGCAATGCAAAATATGCGTTTTATTCCGCAGATGCGGCCGACCGCTTTTTTCTGCCATCGGATATTCCCGCAAAGCTGCCGGACAGCGCTGTTTTTCTGCTTGTCGGCTCAATCTCGCTCGTACAGGAGCCTTCGTGCTCGACGATTCTTGCATTGATCGAGCGGGAGCACGAGCGGAAACTTATAAGCTTCGATCCGAATGTCAGACCCAATCTTATTTCTTCAAAATCGGAATATCGTGCGCGCTTTGAATGGATATGCCAGCGAAGCGCGATTGTAAAAGCGAGCGATTCCGATCTCGAGTGGCTGTACGAATGTCCTGCCAATGAGGCGGCGAATAAAGTGCTGGGATTGGGGCCGGAGCTTGTGGCGTTGACGAGGGGCGAACATGGCTCGCTCGCTTTGACCAAACATGTGCGCATCGAATTGCCAGCAGCCAAAGTAGCGGTTGTGGATACTATTGGTGCTGGCGACAGCTTCCATGCGGGTTTGCTCGCCGCTCTTGGCTGGCTGAAAGTGCGAGATCGCAAAGATTTGGCTTCGCTGAGCGAACAAAATCTTAGCGCAGCTCTCAGGCTTGCAACATCGGTTGCAGCACTCGATTGCACCAAGCGCGGTGCCGAACCGCCAACGCTGCATGAGCTTGCAGTATTCGATCCGGAAGCGGTTCTTATTGCTCCCGGAATAGTTCCGCAATTCAATGCAAAGGAGCGCATATGTTAATCGGTATTAAGCCTTGTATTTCAGCAGAATTGCTCTCGGTGCTGTATCGTATGGGGCATGGCGACGAGATAGTTCTTGCTGATGCGTTTTTTGGTGGCGATGCGCTGAATGCGCGCGTCATACGGGCCGACGGGATTCGCATTCCAGACTTGCTCGATGGCATTTTGAGACTCATCAACCTCGACTCCTATGTGGAAGCCCCGGTCATTATGATGCAGCCTTCTGTGGGTGATGTACTCGATCCGGAAGTCGAGCGCCGCTATCGCGAAGTAATCGACCGCTACTGGCCAGATACGCCGCCCATTGCGCGCCTCGAGCGTTTTGCATTCTATGAAAGGACAAAGAAAGCCTTTGCTGTTGTCATGACTGGCGAAACGGTAAAGTACGCCAACATAATTCTCAAAAAAGGCGTGCCGCCTGTGTCTGACTGACGTTTTCCGGCGCACAAAAAAAGGACAATAAGCCGATATGGAACAGGCTGGTGGTTCGCTTTTTTCGATTGCAATCCTCATGACAGCGGGGTATATGCTTGCAAAGCGAGGATGGCTCGGAGAACGGGCGATCGATGGCCTTAAGAAAATTATAACGAACCTGACGCTGCCTCTTTTGCTGCTGAGGGCCTTTTTGCGGCTTGCTCCTGATGGCAGGAACGTAATCCTGGCGCTTGGGGTTTTCGCTTCGTGCGCGATCATGGGGCTTGCCGGAGCGCTCCTCGCTGAGATCGCCCGTTTGCCCAGACCAGAGACGCGGCTTTTATTCCAAGGCTTCGAAGCGGGTATGCTCGGATATGCGCTGTTTGCAGGCTTTCATACAGCCGAAAGACTGCCTGCTTTTGCAGCGCTCGATATGGGGCAGGTGATCTATGTATTCACTGTTCTCATGGTACAGATGAGTATGCGATCGGGCGGAGAAAAGGGCGCGAGCCAGCATGCTATCTTTCCCTGGAGAGATATTGCGAAATCCAAAGTGCTGTGGGCGATCGGAGCTGGTATTGTTCTTTCGCTCCTGACGCCAGGTTTTGCGGACATGCTTGCGGTTCGCAGCGGATTTGCCGGCGCGGTGTTCGATACAGTAGGAGGGCTGACAACGCCTCTCGTGTGTCTGGTTATTGGTTCTTCGTTGAGTGCGGGGATTGTGTTCGACAGAGATCTTCTGCGCGTTGTGGCATTTCGCGCGGTGCTGGGGCTTGGTTTGGGGCTGGTATTTGCATATCTGATTGTGCCGGCACTGGGGTTTTCGGAATGGCATTCGCGGGCAGCTATTGTGCTCTTTGTATTGCCGCCTCCCTTTGTCATTCCTGTATATCATAAGGGCAAGGCGAATTTTGTCAGCAGTGTCCTGACGTTATCCACTATTGTGTCGATAGCTCTCATTGCAGTGCTGGCCATTGCAGGAGTTGCGTGATGGCGCGAGAGACTGTCACGATCCGGAATGTCGCGCAGAGAGCGAATGTGTCGACTGCAACCGTCTCGCGGGTGCTGAACAATGATCCGCGTGTGCGATACGAGACAAAACAGGTTGTGCTGGAGGCAATGGAGTCCCTCGGCTACAAGCTCAATGTTGTCGCTCGCAGCCTGAAAACGAGCCGGACCCATACCATCGGCGTACTTGCCCCTGACCTGGCGGGCGATTTTTTCATGTTTATTGCGGAAAGCATGAATCGGGAGCTGACCCTACATGGATATTCTCTCGTTGTCAGCACATCGAGGGATTCAGAAGAAGAAGAGGCCAAGCGTATCCGCCATCTTGCTGAACGCCTTGTTGACGGGATTGTGCTGATTCCCGTCGGGAGCTCCAACGCGTATCTTTCGCAGATTTCGGCTCTGCACATACCTATTGTCTGTGTTGATCGCGCGCTCGAAGGATTCGAATCGGACCAGGTGCTGGTCGACAACGAAGGCGGCGCATATGAGGCGGTGCGCACGCTCATCGGAGAAGGGCACCGACGCATTGGATTCTTGGGAGGAAAGCCCGAGGTTACCACTGCAAAGGAGCGGTTTGCAGGCTATTGCCGGGCAATGGAAGAAGCAGGTCTTGAAATAGAGCAGAAATATGTGCGGTTCGGGCACCCAACGCTTCCTTTTGGCTATAGGACCATGGAAGAAATCATAAAAGACCCGGATTCGCCGGACACCTGGTTCATTGTGAATCTTTTTGCGCATTTAGGAGCGACCAGCTACCTCGTTACAGAAGGGGGAGAGCGCGCCCAGCATATTACGTTTGCTGCATTCGACGAAATGCCGTACTCGCCTTTGCTGCGCTATTGCAGGTATGCGGTGCAGCAGCCAATAGCTGAAATGGGAAAGGCTGCGGCAAACCTTATTATAGACAGAATTGAAGGGAAAGGACCGCCTGAACCGCAAATTCTGCGATTCAGGACGAGACTGATACAACATCCGCTCGTGCGCTGAATGCACCCGCGGTTTTTGGGAGGAATGTATGGCTGAGAATAAGGATTTCGAGATGCAGCAAGCTCGAAACAGGCTCAAAGGCAGTGCGCCGAAAATCGGCATTCGCCCGACAATTGACGGGCGTCTTGGCGGTGTCCGCGAGTCGCTCGAAGGAGTGACCATGGGCATGGCAAAGGCGGCTGCAAAGCTCATTTCAGAGAACTTGCGCCATCCCACAGGCGAAAGAGTCGAGTGCGTGATTGCGGACACAACGATTGGCGGCGTCGCGGAAGCGGCCGCCAGCGCCGAAAAATTCGCGCGTGAAGGTGTAGCCGTTACTCTCACTGTTACGCCGTGCTGGTGTTATGGCTCGGAGACGATGGATACCGACCCCCTCACTGTCAAAGCGGTATGGGGCTTCAATGGCACCGACCGACCTGGCGCGGTGTACCTTGCTGCAGTGCTTGCGGCGCATTCGCAGATGGGACTGCCCGCCTTCGGCATCTATGGGCATGATGTGCAAGACCTCACCGATACCGACAAGATCCCGGCGGATGTTGCTGAGAAAATTCTCCGATTTGCAAAAGCAGGGCTTGCTGCTGCATGGATGCGCGGGAAGAGCTATCTGTCAGTCGGCTCGGTATCCATGGGTATCGCAGGCTCCATCGTCAATCCGGACTTTTTCCGCGAATACCTCGGCATGCGCAACGAATATGTCGATATGAGCGAAATCACAAGGCGCATCGAGGAAAAGATTTACTCAGAGGCCGAGTTCCGCCGTGCCATGGAATGGGTGAAGACCTACTGCAAGGAAGGCCCTGACAACAATCCGCCCGAAAAACAGCATTCGCGGGCGCGAAAAGACAGGGTCTGGGAAATGAGCGTCAAAATGGCGATGATCGTGCGCGACCTTATGGTCGGCAACCCGGATCTGCGCCGCAAAGGCCTGGGCGAAGAAGCGCTTGGACATAATGCCATCCTTGCGGGCTTCCAGGGGCAGCGACAGTGGACCGACCATTTCCCCAACGGCGACTTCCTCGAGACGATTCTCAACTCGAGCTTCGACTGGAACGGCATCCGCCAGCCCTACCTCGTCGCGACCGAAAACGACTCGCTCAATGGCGTTTCTATGCTGTTCGGCCATCTTTTGACGGGCAGCGCCCAGATATTCTCCGATGTGCGCACCTATTGGAGCCCCGAAGCTGTCCAGCGCGTGACCGGCTGGAAGCCGACGGGGCTCGCCGAGCATGGCTTTATTCACCTCATCAATTCGGGTGCAACATGCCTCGACGGTACTGGCTGCCAGCGCCTTGACGGAAAGCCAGCGATCAAGCCCTGGTGGCAGGTCGAAGCGAATGAAGCGAAAGCATGCCTCGATGCGACACAATGGCGATATGCAAACCTTGGCTACTTCCGCGGCGGCGGCTATTCTTCGGACTTCCTGACCGAAGGTGGCATGCCCGTAACCATGACGCGCATCAACCTGGTAAAAGGTCTCGGCCCCATGATCCAGATCGCCGAAGGCTATACCGCGACGCTCCCGCAGGAAGTCCACGATACCCTCGATCTGCGCACCGATCCGACGTGGCCGACAACATGGTTCGTTCCTCGCCTTACAGGAACTGGGCCATTCAAGGATGTCTATTCAGTGATGGCATCGTGGGGCGCAAACCACGGCGCGATTTCCTACGGCCATATCGGTGCGGATCTTATCAGCCTTGCGGCTGCTCTGCGAATCCCTGTCGCCATGCATAACATCCCGCAGGAAAAGATTTTCAGGCCGAGCTACTGGAATGCCTTTGGCATGGATCCAGAGGGAGCGGACTACCGGGCGTGTGCAGCGCTGGGGCCATTGTATAGATAGAAGTATTGGTGTAGGAGATTCTGATTGCAGCCCCCTTTGGCATGAGCCTTTGCGGCTTGCCAAGGGGCTTTTTTTATGGAAGGAATCGACCTGCACACTGACCGAAATAGCCTTGCCAGAATGCAGAAAAGCGCGCTACAATATTTCGGTTCGGCATTTTAGGACATTCTATCGACGTTATGCGAAGAATTATACAGAAAAACTTGGACTATTAACCTTTTATGACCAATCAACCAGCAAAAAATGACTATCTGCGCACAATTCTTAGCTATCTCTCGCGCTACAGAATGCTTGCCCTGCCGGGAATCGGCGTGATGATCCTTATCGCAATGGGGCAGCTCGCGGGCCCCTATATTCTGAAGCAAATCATCGATGTTGCGGTCCCGAAAGAAGATACAAGCCTTTTGCTCGGCTACGCGTTCGCCTTTGTGGCCATTGTGTCGGTGACAGGGGCGCTGAGCTATGTGGGAATGATGTTGCTCGCGCGCCTCGGGCTTTCAATCGTAACACTCATCAAACAGGATATTTTTTCGCACCTGCTGAAGTTGCCGGCTTCGTTTTTCGACAGCCATCCGGTAGGCGAGCTCATGTCACGCACGGAAACTGACACCGAGCGCGTGCGCGATATGTTCTCGAACCTGGGGGCGAATCTGATCGTGAATGTACTGACAATGCTGGGAATTTTTGCGGTGACATTTGCGCTTGTGCCGAAGCTGGCCCTCATTATGTTCGGTGTTTCGGTAACGCTGCTCGCGGTCATGATTGTCTTTTTCTCGAAGATTTTCCCTATGTACGAAAAAGCGCGCTCCCTCTATGCGGGCATTGCAGCGAAGGTTGCGGAATTTGTGCAGGGTATCGAAGTGCTCAAAGCGTATGGCAGAACGGGGTGGGCCGAAGCGCAGCTCGATGCGGCAGCCAAACAGAAGGTAGCACTCGATGTTCGTATTTCGCTCATAGAATATTCCATGATGTCGGCGCTGAATGCGCTTATCGGGCCATTGTTCATAGTGGCGCTGCTCTTGCTCTACGCACCGAAGGTACTTGCTGGCACGATGACGCTTGGCATGATTCTTCTATTTGTTGAATATGGAGCGAGGCTTCTGCGGCCTATCGCGGAAATAGCGGAGAGCCTCAGGAGCATGCAGCAGGCGCGTACTTCGCTTTCGCGAATCCGCAAGCTTATGGCTACAGAAGAAGAGCCGAATCGCGGAACGGGAAAGGCGCCTTCGCTCCAGCACGAAATACGGTTCGATCATGTATGGTTTGCCTATAATGATGAGGACTGGGTACTGCGCGATCTCACGTTTACAATACCGAAGGGGAGTTTTGCGGCTATCGTCGGCGCAAGCGGCTCCGGCAAATCGACGACGATAGGCCTTATCTGCGGCTTCATGCATCCCCAAAAAGGCTGCATACGTATCGATGGCACGCCGCTCGACGAAATCGATATTGTCGCATGGCGGAAAAAAATCGGGCTTGTATTGCAGGAAGCCTATCTTTTTCCTGGCTCTGTGCTGGAGAATACAAGGCTCTATCACGACGAGATAGACGAGAAAACCGTATGGTCCGCGATTTCAATGGTTCATGCGAATGAAGCGATCGACTCCCTCTCTGAAGGGCTTTCGACAAACCTGTGGGAACGTGGCGGGAATCTTTCCTCGGGCGAGCGCCAACTTATCTCCTTTGCGCGGGCGCTCACGATGAATCCGGAGCTCATTCTGCTCGACGAAGCGACGAGCAATGTCGATATGGCTACCGAAAAACGCATCAAAGAGAGCATGGAAGTGTTGCGCAAAGGCCGCACCATGGTTGTCGTTGCCCACCGGCTTTCTTCGATCCTCAAAGCCAATACGATTTTCTTCCTGAGCGAGGGCAGGCTTATCGCGCAGGGCTCGCACGAAAGCCTGTACGAGAACCTGCTGGAATACCGCCAGCTTGTGGATCAGCAGTTCCCTGCCGGGAAGGGAGGGCGAGCATGAACGCTTCGAAGCGCACACAAGGGCGCGGCCAAGCTGCGGGCAAAGGGCTCCAAGGCAGCGCGACAAAAGCGAAAAAGGCGCGTGCAAATCGCTCCAATACGGCAGCGAGCCCGAGCACAGCCAAATCCGGGCCCCTTTCCCATATCCGCTGGATCCGCGAAGTCTGGCGCGAAAAGCAGGGGCTCATCTGGCTACTTCTCTTTCTGACCCTGCTTTCGAGCGCGGTCGCGGTCGCTTTCCCATTGTTGACGAAGCAGCTGTTTGATCTGCTCGAGCGGGCAATCGACACGCATATGAACAAGGACGCAGCCATGGCGCAGGTAAAGCGCATCGCGTTGTACTTTGTGGCGATCGGGCTGGCAGGTTTTGTGGCGGGGACTTTCCCGGGCATCCGCGGCGCGCTCAACATGGTGTTCGATTATATTGTCCGAAAAAGATACTTCGGCGAAGTGATGCAGAAGGATATCCGGTTTTTCAGCTATTTCCGGTCCGGCGACGTCATCACGCGGCTCACTTCAGATATTTCAGATTTTCCGAAGCTGTCGTGGTTTCTGTGCTCAGGCATTTTCCGCGCAGTCGAATCGGCGAGCAAGGTGACGTTTTGTATTGCGGCGATGCTCAGCCTTGACTGGCGGCTTGCGCTCGCTTCGCTTGCGTCCTTGCCGATCATGCTCCTTGTGTTCACCCGGACCCAGTCTGCAATTTACGACAGGGTAAATAAAAACGAGCAGGCAATATCGGCTATCAACAACCAGCTCGAAATGAGCTTTTCGGGCGTGAAGGTTATAAAGGCATTCGCGAGCGAAGAGAAATACACGCGCTTTTTCGATGATGCGCTCGCGCGCCGCTTCGAAACCGAAATGGGCGTCATCAAGCTCGAGACCATTTTGCAGCTCATCTACCAGTACATTGACTATGTGGCACAGGTTGCGCTCGTGTTCGTCGGCGGGCTCATGGTCACAAGGCGCACTATTTCCATAGGAACTTTTTATGCCTTCTATAATTACCTCAATATGCTCATATATCCTGTGCTCGATATTCCGCAACTTTTTGTGTTCGGCAAGCGCGCCTTTGTGAATATCGACAGGCTCGAGGAGATGCGCCGCTACGCGACTGAAAGCACCGCGGCTGAGGGATCTGCGATGGAGGGGGCCCAAAATCCGCCTTCGCAGCATGCTTCAAAGCCCGCCCCGCTGCCTGTCTCACCAGCCGCCTGGCTAACGCGGCTTCAATCCCTTCGCTTTGAGAAAGCAACCGTGTATTACGAGCGAAAGCACAAGCCAGCTATTGCGGAAATCGGCGTGGAAGTACGCGCTGGCGACAAAATCCTCGTCATCGGGCCAGTGGGCTCTGGCAAAACGACGCTCATCAAAACAGCGCTCGGTCTTTTGGAACCGCGCTCAGGACGCGTGCTTCTCAATGGCAGACCGGTACGCGAGCTTGGGCCGCTGGAACGGCGAGGGCTTGTTGGTTATGTGCCGCAGGATCCGCTTTTGTTTTCTGGCACTATCCGGGAGAATATCCTGTTGGGGCTGAAAGAGGGTCAGACCCTCTCTCAACTGGAAATGGAGCGCATCCTCGAAGTGTCAAGGCTTTCTGACGAGCTCGCCGCTTTCCCAGAAGGGCTCGAGACCAGGCTCGGCCAGCGCGGTACCAGCGTCTCAGGCGGGCAGAAACAGCGCATCGCCATTGCGAGGGCACTCGCCGGTTATCCTTCGCTGTTACTGCTCGATGATATGACGGCTTCGCTTGATACAAACAACGAAGAAGCCCTATGGAAATCGCTAGCTGAAATGCCTGAATTCACCCGGGCCGCTGTCATAGCCGTGTCGCACCGGCTGTCGAGCATTCAGTATGTGGACCGCGTGCTGTTTTTGAAAAACGGCCGCATTGCCGGTTTTGGCACGCATGCTGAACTCATGGCGGAAAATGCCGGCTACCGCGAGTTTGTGGCTGAGCATGTGCAGATGCCGGGGGCATGAAAGGCAGGGGGGCTCAGCGCAAGCGGGCTGACTTCTGGTGAAGCTGCCTTTTCTTGACCATGCATCGTGCCTCGCGTACAATGCAGATCTATGAAGCGATACAAATTATTTCTCCTGACAGCATTATTTCTGGTAGCCGCTTTTGGCGCTTTTGCGCAGCAGCGCATCGTACTCGGCGGGCGGGCAGTTCCAATGCTCGCAGATGCAGTGTATCTGTTCCCAAAAACAAGCTCCCGCGTGGTGGCATTTGCGAGTTCGGATCAGGGCTTAGGCATTTTCATGTCGGCAATTGACCCCGATTTCAAGAGCAAGGAGAGGTTTGACAAGAGCGCAGGCGCTGAAGTCTACGCATCCTTCAGGCCCGACCTCGTGATTCTCAAATCGATGATGAAGAATCAGCTCAAAGCGCCGCTCGATGCGCTCGGAATCCCGCAGCTCTACCTCAACCTCGAGACGCCTGAACAGTATTACGAGGACATTGCCACGCTGGGCAAAGTGCTCGGCAATGAAAAGCGTGCCTCGGAGGTGGTGAGCTGGTTTGCTTCGCATGAAGCCAGCATTGTGTCGCGGACTTCGAAAATCGAACCAGCGAAGCGCCCGAAGGTGCTCATCATGCAGCTCGCCGCCTCGGGTGAATCAGTCTGGCAGGTGCCACCTGATTCCTGGATACAAACAATTATGGCAGAGCGGGCAGGCGGACAGGCAGTGTGGAAAGGCGCGAACCCTGGCTCTGGCTGGGCAACGGTCTCCATCGAGCAGATCGCCGCATGGAACCCGGATTTTGTTTTCATTATCAGTTATTCGGGGAACTCGAGCGGCGCTGCTGAAGCATTCAAAAAGGATCCGAGACTCAGTGCGCTCAAAGCCGTGCGCAATGGATCAGTGTACGGCTTTCCGCTTGATTTTTATTCCTGGGATCAGCCTGATACACGCTGGATTCTCGGGTTCACCTGGCTTGCAAAGCGCGTGCACCCGGAGCTGTTTGCTGACATTTCGGTCGCCCGGACGACCAAGGAATTCTTCAGTTTCATGTATGGCTTTGATGATGCCATGTTCCGCACGATTATCCAGCCAAAGATTGCAGGCGACCTAGGTGAGCAGTTCTAAGGTGGAAAAAGAGCCGAAAGGCGCGCAGGGCTCGGAAGGCACGAAAAAGTCAGAAGACGCGCAGCGCTCCGGACAAGCTCAGCTCGCGAAAGGCGCCACACGGAGCGACTGGGCGCTGCGCTCGGAAGGCACCGCGCGAAGCGCGTGGGCGCACCGACATTTAAGCGCTCTTCTTGTAGGCCTCCTCCTCATTGTGTTCGCACTGGCGCTGTTTATGGGGCGCTACCCGAAACCGGGTTTTTTGAACCCTGCGGCGCTGGTGTCAGACCCCTTGGCGCGGCAGATTGTGCTCAATTCCCGTCTGCCCCGGATGCTGGGAGCAGTATTGCTCGGGCTTGTGCTCGGGGGCGCGGGGGCTTCGCTCCAGGCGGTGTTCGGCAATCCCCTTGTCGACGCGGGCTTTTTGGGGGTCTCGCAGGGAGCGGCTTTTGGTGCAGCAGTGGCGCTCGTGCTAGGCCTGCGTGCGTATTCGCTGATTGCGGTGCTCGCCTTCGGGATGGCGGTGCTTGCGCTGGCTCTGTCCCTATGGCTTGCCGAGCGCTTCAGGTATGGCGGGCAGATATTGCGGCTCATTCTGGCGGGGCTTGCGGTTTCGGCGTTTTTTTCCTCACTCCTTGCGATGATGAAGTATGTGGCAGACCCCTTAAGTCAGCTTCCTGACATTGTGTTCTGGACGATGGGGTCGATGGTGCCGATGGGCTGGAAACGGCTTGAATCTTCTGCGCCAATTGCGCTCGCAGCGCTCGCGGTGCTCTATGCAATGCGCTGGCGGGTGAATTTGCTTTCGCTCGATGATACGGTTTCGCATTCGCTCGGCATAAGGCCGGGAGTGGAGCGGAAGATTGTGAGTGTAGCGGCGGCCGCGGGGGTGGGCGTGATGACTGCGGTGTGCGGCGTGGTGGGGTGGGTCGGCCTTGTGGTTCCGCAGATTGTGCGGGCAATCGATGGACCCGACGGACGTTCGGTGTTGCCGCGTTCGATGCTCGGGGGAGCGATTTTCGTGCTTGTGTCTGATACGCTGGCGCGCTCGCTTTTTTCGGGCGAGATTCCGCTCGGCATCGTGACATCGCTGTTTGGAGCGCTCAGCTTTGCAATACTCCTTACAATGCGCAAAGTGGAGCTGGCGCGATGAAAACCAAACTGCAGCTCATAGGGGGCATTGCTGATAGTGCAACGGGTACTGCAACGGGGACAGAGGATCAAGCTACCCCCATTTTGCAGGCGAGCGAGCTTTCGTTTGGCTGGAGCGCGGAGCGCCAAGTGCTCGATAGCATTTCGCTTGAGATTGCGCGGGGTCAGACCCTCGCAATTCTGGGCCCGAACGGCGCAGGCAAGACTACCTTGCTCTCGATTCTTACCGGGAAGCTAGCGCCGCAGCGCGGGCAGGTAGTGCTCGAAGGCCACCCCCTTTCCGATTATTCAGCGCGCGAACGGGCATGGCGCATTGCCTTTTTGCCCCAGCTCGAAAAATTGCCATTCAACTACAGAGTGCTCGATTTTGTGCTCATGGGCCGGACGCCGCATATGGAGGCGCTTGCTCTGCCGGGGACAGAGGATGAAAAAGCAGCTCGGGACGCGCTTGACTCCCTTGGAATGGCAAGTTTCGAGGAGCGGAATATCGGCGAGCTGTCGGGCGGTGAGTTTCAGCTTGTCCGCATCGCGCGATGCCTCGCACAGGGCGCTTCGATTCTTGTCCTAGACGAACCGGTGAGCATGCTCGATCCGGCCCACGCACGGCAGATAGCCGATGCGCTTGCAGGCTTGGCTACGGTTGGAAAGACCATTATCTACACGACGCACGATATCGGCCTTGGCATATTTTTGGGCGGGCGGGCGCTCATTCTTGCACAAGGCAGAGTGCAATGGGAAGGTGAATCATCAGGTCTGCGCGATGCCGAAATGCTCGCGCGCGCCTTCGGCATCACCTTCTCGATGCGGGAAATGCCGAGCGTGTTTTAGGGCTGAAAGTGCTTTTCAGCTGTGAAAATCGCCCGTCGCACCAGACATCCAGCCCATCGGGGGTGAGGTAGTTCATGTTGAAATAGCCGGTCGCGGCATTGTCCATTACCAAGCTCCCATCGCCGAAATCTTCGAAGCATGGATACTAAGGCACTGCTATTTTTGTACGCTGCAGCACACGCATGATGCAGTTCTGGAGCTGCAGCACTTGCGCACCACAGGGCAATATTGATACAGTCAGTGTTCTGCGTCTTCGAGAGGTACATATTGTATGCAAGAAAGGATCAGAACAATCAGACTCGCAAGCTGGATTGCGCTCGTGGGCAATTTCATCCTTGCAGTCACAAAAGTGCTTGTCGGCTTCATCTCAGGGAGCCTTTCGGTTTTGTCGGATGGCATCGATTCAAGCACTGATGTGCTCATCGCACTCATGACGCTCTTCGCTGCGCGCATAAGCGCAAAGCCTGGCGACAAGGAACACCCCTATGGTCATGGGCGGGCTGAGACCGTTGCTTCAGCAGTCATCGCGTTTGTTGTGTTTTTTGCCGGCAGTCAGGTACTTGTCAGCGCCATCAAAGCGATTCTCAGCGGCGAGCGGGCTGTCATGCCAGCACCGATAGCACTCTGGGTTACTGTTTTTTCAATTACAGGAAAGCTTGCGCTCTCCTATAGCCAGTTCCATTTCGGCAAGAAAGCTGGGTCGAATATGCTCATCGCGAATGGCAAGAACATGCGCGGGGACGTTATCACATCAGTAGCAGTGCTTGTCGGCCTCGGTCTGGCATTTCTGACGGGCATTCCTGTGCTGGACAAGATTCTGGCCATATTAGTGGCGCTATGGATTATCAAGAATGCGATCGGCATATTTCTAGAAGCCAACACCGAACTTATGGATGGCACTGCAGATCGCGGACCGTATCTTGATCTGTTCAATGCTATTTCGTCTGTGCCGGCTGCGGGCAACCCCCATCGCGTCCGCCTTCGCCGAATAGGCTCGATGCTCGTAGCTGATATGGATATTGAGGTTGATCCCCACATGACTGTTGCACAAGGACATGACATTGCGCTTGCGGTCGAAGCGGCCATCAAGGATGCCATGCCCGAAATCTATGATGTCATCGTTCATATCGAGCCGAATGGCAATGTGGAAAAAGAACAATACGGGTTGACAGCGTCTGATGCCGGCATTTCGGAATAGCGGCATGCGCTGATAGATGGCTTTTCTTGTTCTCTATCAAGGGCTCTACTGAAAGAGACTCTTCATATTACGTGCGCCGATTGCTGTCGAGTAAGTGCATAATGGTAAGCCATGGATGGCGCCAGATCATGCGCGGGCCAGCATATCGCATTACCGTGCGTATCTGTTCGCGCATTTCAGGCTTGTAGCAGTGCACCGGGCATTTGGCACATGTCGGTTTGTGTTTGCCAAATCTGCAATGAACGAGGCGATCGAGCGCATAGTCGAGCAATTGCTGACAATAACCATGGTGAATAGAGCCATGATGTGCTCGGCAATATATTTCAATCATTGCCTGCAGTGTCGCTTTTTCTCGAGTCAGGCGACTTGGTGTTCGATTGTGGTTCAAAAAAATCTCCTTCAACAGGAAGCTCGAAAATAGCCGGCGGCAAGAGGGTACTTGAAAATGACAGACGGAAAGAGCGTGTTCAAAGCCATAGCAGGGCTTCGACATCCAGTAAAGGTAAAGTGCGCTTCGTGCTCAAGTCGCGGCATACAGGGGCGCCATAACGCAAACAACCTGCAAAAAAAGGGGCCCGGTCATCGCGACCGGAGCCCATTTTTTCATCACATCTGCGCAGGAATTCAGATGCCGTACACCCTCTGCTTTCCGCGCGCCGTGAGGCTCTCGAGCATAGAGGCGGGGTTCCGGAACTTGCCGAGCAGGATCATGGCCGCGATGATGTATGGCTTGTAGCTTGCTTCGCGGTAGGTGTCGTCGCGGTAGCGGTCGAACACGCTGGCGGCAACTTCGCCTGCCTTGCAGGAGACGTCGGTTATATCGGCGGGGAGGCAATGCATATAGAGCGCCTTGCCGTCCTTGGTGAGCTTCATCTTCTCTTCGGTGCACTCCCAGTCCTGGAATTTGGCGTTATTCGCGAGCGCCTCTTTTTCGAGCGCCTTGAGACCATCCTTGTCGCCGGCATGGAGGAGGGGGACACGGCGGAGCATGACATCGTAGGGAGCCCAGCTCTTCGGGTAGACGATATCGGCATCCTTGAAGGCTTCGTCCATGGAGTCGGTGTAGGTGAATGAGCCACCGGAGGCCTGCGCCTGCTTCTTCGAGAGCTCGACGACGTCGGGGATGAGGTCGTAGCCTTTCGGGTGGGCAAGCACGATGTCCATGCCGAAGCGGCTTGCGAGGCCGATGACGCCCTGGGGCACCGAGAGCGGCTTGCCGTACGAGGGGCTGTAAGCCCAGCTCATGACGATCTTCTTGCCCTTGAGCTTGTCGAGGCCGCCGAAATAGTGGGCTAGGTGGAGGAAATCGGCCATCGACTGGGTCGGGTGGTCGATGTCGCTCTGCAGGTTGACCACGGTCGGGCGGGAGGGCAGAACGCCGGCCTTGACGCCCTCATCGAGGGCTTTCCCGACTTCGCGCTGGTAGCGGTCGCCTTCGCCGAGGTACATGTCGTCGCGAATGCCAATCGCCTCGGTGAGGAAGCTGATCATGTTCGCAGTTTCGCGGACGGTCTCGCCGTGCGCGATCTGGCTCTTGCCTTCGTCGAGGTCCTGCACGTAGAGGCCAAGTAGGTCGCACGCAGAGGCAAAAGAGAAGCGGGTGCGGGTGGAATTGTCGCGGAAGTTCGACACGGCAATGCCGGAATCGAAGACGCGCGGGCTGATGTTCTGCTCGCGCAGGGCGCGGAGAATGTCGGCGACGAGGAAGGTGGCTTCGATTTCGTCGGAGCTCTTTTCCCAGGTGAGCAGGAAGTCCTTGCCCGCCATATTGATGCGCTTGCCGCGCAGCTGCTCGATCATCGAGCGGATGGTCGATGTGTCCATCATATCCTCCAAAGGAGCAATCTGAATGTAAGCCGCCTCGCAGGAGGCGGACCAACCCTTACACAATGCCTGCTTTTCTATACATGCGCTCGCAGGCCGAGAGCGCGTTGCGGCGGATCATCTCCTCGTCAGCGCCCACGAGCATGCCGTGGCGCACCACCTGCCGGCCGCCCACGATGAGATGATCAACCTCGTGGTTGTAGCCGGAGAAGAGAAGCGCGGCAAGTGGGTCCGAGAGCGCGCCGGCGTATTCCAGTTTCATCACGTCGAAGAGCGCGATATCGGCGAGCCTGCCTTCGGCGATGGTGCCTGCCTGGTCAAAGCCCAGGATGCGCGCGCCGCCTTCGGTGGCGATGTGCAGGGCTTCTCCTGCGGTGAGTCCTGCCGAGCCGTAGCGCACGCGCTGTAACAAAAGTGCCTGGCGCGCTTCGCCCAGCATGTCCGAGGTGTCGTTGGAAGCCGAGCCGTCCACCGCGAGGCCCACGGGCACGCCCCGGTCGAGCATTTCGCGCACGCGGCAGATGCCGGAGCCGAGTCTCATGTTCGAGGAGGGGCAGTGGGCCACGCCCGTGCCGGTCTTCGCGAGGAAGTCGAGCTCCTCGTCGTTGAAGAAAATGCCGTGCGCGTACCACACATCCGGGCCTACGAAGTCGCAGTCTCGCATGACCTGCAGGGGCCGGCGGCCATATACCTGCACGCAGTAGTCGTCCTCATCGGAGGTCTCGGCGAGGTGCGTATGCAGGCGTGCGCCGTATTTCCTGGCGAGGGCGGCGGAATCCTTCATCAATTTTTCGCTCACCGAGAAGGGCGAGCAGGGCGCGAGCGCGACCTTGCGCATGGCATCAGGCGCGGGGTCGTGGAAGCGGCGCAGGGTCTCCTCGCAGTGGATGAGAATGGTCTCCTCGTCCTGCACGGTGGTGTCAGGCGGGAGTCCGCCATCTTTTTTGGAGCGGGACATCGAGCCTCGGGTAGGCGCGAATCTGAGGCCTATGTCGGCTGCCGCGCGGAACTGCAAGGTAGGGATGTCGCCCGCAAAGCCGGCAGGGTAGAGGTAGTGGTGGTCGGTCGTCAGGCTACAGCCGGTCTTGGCGAGCTCCGCCATGGCGAGCATGCTCGACCAGTACACCGCCTCGGGGTCGAGGTATTTCCAGATCTCGTAGAGGTAGACCAGCCAGTCGAAGAGCTTGGCATCCTGCACAGCAGGCAGGTTGCGGGTGAGGGTCTGGTAGAAATGGTGGTGTGTGTTCACCAGCCCCGGCACGACGACATGGCGCGAGGCGTCGATGACGGTGGTTCCTTCGGGGGCATCGATGCGGGGCGCCATCTTCGCGATCCTGTTGCCCTCGATGAGGATGTCGACGCCGCGGAGCAGGCTGAAGCGGTGCCGGCCATGCTCCGTGGCAGGCTTGGCGGCGGTGGCGGCCTGCGTGCCCGTGCTGCCGGCTTTAGAGCCGGCCTGAGCCGGCACCGCAACGGCAAAGCAAGCCTTCAGGAGGATCACTTCAGCACCTCCGCATTGAAGTCCTCGATGAGCCTGTCGAGCGCATCCGCCTGCTGGTGCAGACCACCCCAGTAGGTGCGGTAATCGTCCCACTGCTCACGTAGCTCGCTCAAATCCTTGCCAAGCTGTTCGATCCAGGTGAAGTACTTGAGATTGTGGGCACGGCGCTTGTCGATGTGCGTCATCTCGAACACATAGTCGACCGACAGACCCTGCAGGCGGTCGTAGTCACGGTCAGCCTGGCGCTGGTCGTAGGGGCCGCGCTCCGCGGTGAGCTCGGCGAGGCGCGACTGGTACATGGCCATGGAGTCGGTGAACATCGTGAAGACTATATCATCCTCGCCCAGTTCATAGTACTTGGCGAATTTGATTGCGGCGATGAGGTTGCCAACACCGGAAATGCCGAGCCAGTCGAGCTTGTTGACAACGGTGGGATCAGCGCCGGCGTCTATAAGGAGTTTGCGGCCGGCCGGCTCGTTGAAGAGGCGGATAAAGCGCATGGGCAGTTCGTCATCGACTCCAACTGCGGCATCGGTGTCACGGAAATTGTGTATCCAGGGGATGTGCTTGTCGCCGATACCTTCGATGCGGTGGCCGCCGAAGCCATTCTCGAGGATGGTCGGGCACTGGAGGGCTTCGCCGACGGCCAGTTTGGCGCCAGGGAATTTTTCTTTGATGTAGGAACCGGAGCCGAGGGTGCCCGCCGAGCCGGAGGAAAGCACGACGCCGCCCACATGCGCGTTCTGGCCGCCGATGGCGCGGAAGACTTCTTCCATGGCCGGGCCGGTGATTGCATAGTGCCAGAGGTGGTTGGGCAGTTGGTCGAACTGGTTGAAGATGACGACATCGTGGCGGGTGCGCTGGAGCTCAATGCACTTGTCGAAGATTTCCTTGACGTTGGACTCGCAGCCGGGGGTCGCGATGACTTCCTCAGCCATGGTTTTGAGCCACTCGAAGCGCTCGCGGCTCATCTCGGCGGGGAGGATGGCCACGCTCGGACAGGCGAGCAGGCGGGAAATGTAGGCGCCGCCGCGGCAGTAGTTGCCGGTGCTCGGCCAGACTGCTTTCTTGGTTGTGGGGTCGAAGCGTCCGGTTACCAGTTCGGGCGCAAGGCAGGCGTAGGCAGCGCCGACCTTGTGTGCGCCGGTCGGGAACCACTTTCCGGCAAGGCCGACAATGCGCGCTTTCGTGCCGGTGATGGTGCGCGGAATTTCGATATAATTGACAGGCCCATAGCCGCCGCCGAATTCTTTCGGTTCATTATGCCAGGTGACGCGGAAAAGATTGCGCGGATGCACATCCCACAATCCGATGTTCGAAAGCTCTTTTTTAATGGATTCGGGAATTTTGGCGGGGTCGCGCATCTGCGCGAAGGTGGGAAGCAGGATGCCTTTCTGGCGGCAGCGCTCGATATTCTTTTTGCGCTGGGACTCGTTGACGTTGAGATCGATCATCGGTGACTCCTTGATGCAATGCGTTCTAGTGTTCCGCTCATGCTGGGAGCCGGGTCTGGGCCGGTGCTGAAGACCGGTCAGGGCTTAGCAGCCGCGGATTCGGAACTGCGCCCATGGGCGCATAATCCTCCACATTGTAGCACAGAAGTTCGCACTTGGGGAGTGGAATCTGCGCTCACCTTGCGAGCTGGCCTTTGACAGTGCGCTTCTTGTGCGCCACACTGACAGCATGCGGCATGTGGTGTTTCTTTCCGGAGCGGGCATTTCCGCCGAATCGGGCATCAAGACTTTTCGCGACGCGGGAGGCTTGTGGGAAGAGTATGATGTGATGGAAGTCTGCAGTGCCGAGGCTTTCCGGCGCAGGCGGCAGTTCGTGCTCGAGTTCTACAACAAACGAAGGAAAGATCTTGCGGACAAGGTGCCCAATGCGGCCCATCGCATGATCGCAGGCCTGCAGAAAGCTTATCCGGGGCGCGTGCAGAATTTTACCCAGAACATCGACGATCTTTTCGAAAAGGCGGGCTGTCTTGAGACCATCCATCTGCATGGGGAGCTGACAAAGGCACGCTGTGAGCGCTGCGGTCAGGTATGGGACATCGGCTATGGGGAGATTACGGAAAAGGACCGCTGTCCCTTCTGCAGAGATGCAAGGGTTCGCCACCATGTGGTGATGTTCAACGAAGCCGCGCCCGAGTACTCGCGCCTCTACCGGGCGGTGGAAGGGCTTGCGGATGAGGGCATGCTCGTGGTGATAGGAACGTCGGGCCTGGTCCTGCCGGTCGACTCGTTCGCGCGCATGGCGCGCTTCAGTGTGCTCAACAACCTCGAGCCCCAGCCGGCCATGGATGAAGGCGTCTTCTCAATTGTGCTCCACGAGCCCGCTACCTCTGCCGCGCCGAAGATCGAGAGGATGGTGGCGGAGTTTTTGGGGGAGGGGCCATAGTTCAGACCTTGCGGCAGCATAAGCCGCTGAGAGGCTTGGGACAGAGAGAAAAGACTTCAGAACAGTTTATAGTGGCCCTTGAAATTGACCACCACCTCTGCGGTTACATTTCCTATGGGATTGAGAGTGAGATTTTCTACTCCGAGCACGATATTCGCAGCGTGGGCATTCATGCGATTTTTAAGCGCCGTTGAAACAGTAGAGCGCGAATCGGAGTCATTGTTTGTGTATATAAATAATTCCGTCCTTTCTGACCTCGATGATTACATTCCAAAATACGGAAGTTTGATCACAAAGAATTCCGACACGCTCTTCCGATAAAGGCAACAGAAGATACTCCCTGTTGCTATTGTCGGTTATTGTATACTGTCCACCTTTGAGAGAAATCGCGCAATACATATCATTAAAACGGTAATTTCCTGGTTTCATATAAGGATAATGTCGCCCTGACGTGACTAATGTCATCACAGCCTTCGCACCGCTGCGCCAGCACACTTCGACAGACTCGCGTGGAATAAAACGAAGCTCTTCATACTCGTTTTTTTGGACTGGTTTGTAGACATTGTTGCCTACATGCCAAAACTGCGCAGATACTCCATACATTTCCAGGGCCAACATTGTATCGTCGACAATAAGCGACAGCACCCCCCGGGGCGAAGCATATAGGCCTTGCGGCGGCTTTATTTCGATGGGAATGCTCCGCGCGGGAGGCTCAAAAATAGGTTCGTTTATATGTAAACTATTTCGGACATATGTTTTCAGTATGGTATGTGCAGCTCGCTTTATATCAACTTCGCCAGTTTTATTATAAGTATTGCTCGTGATGACAAGCCCTAACCGTTGATCGAGCAAAAGAAAAATAAATGTCTGCTGCGCCAGAAAAACGCCAGAATACCAAGCTACAGGTCCAATATACTTCAATTCCGGATCAGAAAGAATCCAACCAGCACCTGTCTGTATTCCATCTCGCTCGAGTTGTCGTTTGATCGCAGGAGAAAACAACAGTTTTTGTATCTCATTTCCAATCGGGCCAACGATGCCGTCAGACAGGCCCATGAGCAAGGCCTCACCATAGGCCGACAGATCCGATAGCGTAGAACGCATTGAAAAAGCAGGAGAAAAACTAAAAGCCGATTTTACTATCGATTCTTCATGCGGTGAACCATCAGAATGATACAGGGAAGTTTCAGATCCTATTTTTTCTTCCACGGAAAATGTTGATGAGCGCATCGCAAAGGGTCTAAAAACATGTTCCTTCACGAAAACATCAAAGGACTGTCCCGACACCTTTTCAATGAGTAAGCCCAAAAGCTGCAACATATCGAAAGAAGGCGAGTAACATACGCCAGGAACATAGCTTGGCGATGCCCGGTCAAGAAGAGTGGCCAAATCTTTACGTATATCGAAATTCGATATTCCTATCGACGCCTTCGAAGTCCAGCCAGTAGTATTCGTCAAAATAGTACGGATACTAAGCGCTCCTATATCGTGAAGGTATCCTTCCCGTGAACCTGAATTAAAAAACTCAGGTATATAAAAGGAAATCGGCGTATCAAGATTCACATTGTACTCCTGCGCCAAAACAAGTGTCGCCAGAATCGCAAACTGCCCCGACATAGTCCCAAGGTGTATAACCGTATCGCGCGTAAAAGCTCGTTCTGGCGTTTCGGAAGCTGGACCTTTACTGTACTCGAAAAGAGTATGATGAGCATCAAAAATGATGACTCCGGCTCCTCCATGGAGGTTATCTATCTCCATTTTTATTGAGTCGGATGTTTGTTTTTCGACTTGACAGAAGGCGCTGATCATCGCTCCGAAAAAAAAGGAAAAAACCGTGAACAACCTCAGGAAATAGTCTTTCCTTCTCATCGAAATACTCCTATGCCATGTGCTCGCGCGTACTCAAAATCATGATTTACGCATGCCACATAACCTTGAAACAGATCCCACCAAAAAGCCTTGTCAGCCATATTCATCGTCATACGTTCATACACATCATGTTCCGTAAGCCATCCCGAAAAAGAAGAAAGCGCGCGCCATTGCGCGCTATCGGCAATACCGGTCCAATCAGGGAGGGCCGTCCGCGAATGTGGCATATCGGCAAAATACTTTGCTACCACATAGTGACTGACGGAATATGCGAAGAACTCATTGAATCCCATATAGGGTGCCTCTATGCAATGCCGGATCATGCTGTCGGTATCATTTCCGAGGTAGTCCATTACATTCGGAAGTTTTTTACAGCATTGAACAAGCTCATCGAGAAATCCGTCGGGAATAGCGCTTACAGCGGCCCGCAGCAGGGCCTCCGTCGTGCTGGTTTGTTGATACAGCACGTGAGCGAGTTCATGAAAAAATACGAGAACATCACCCTGGCTACTGCCCATACACACCGCAAGCCTCGAAGAAGAGGCATCGCCACCCCTGCTAGCCATGCCTTCAACGCTTTGCATATTATTGCCCACGAGGATATACGCGGTAATGGGCATAAGCATGGAAAATGCCGGCAGCCGTTCCCACTCTGGCCGCGATAATATGGTTTCACAAAAAAACGCGGCTCTCTCCATAAGCTTCTGCTCGAGCGAATCCAACACCTCTTGATTGTCGGCCTCAAATACTCTCAACAGCATTTGCAATGCACGTGTTTTGCTTGTGGTACTAGTGGAGAAAAAATTGGTCATTGACGAAACTTCAAAATCAATATTCCACTCCGTAAGTACAATATCGACCATAGTGCGAAGCGATTGTTGGGAGCGGAGATAGCTCTTAAAATCGGGAGAAACACTTACTTTATCTCTATACGAATCGAACAATAGCTGTAAATCCTCCTCTCCGATGCGAAAATCGTCGGGAAAAGTTGTGTCCAATGCCAAAAGAAAGGCAATATAACGCTTATCGAGCACAAGATGAGCTTCTCCGAGAGGGCTTTTTACTGTTTTCTGTACAAAGATATTGCTTGCCTCTAAAGCGCAGGGGGCAAGCAATATCAGGATTAATATGCAAATTGAAAAGTTTCTTTTGGACAAAAATTTCTCCTTTGGGTTAATCCATAGGCATTCTATCCATTCCTCGGAAATGACGGTAGGCTACGTATCGAACAGTCGCATATATGTGATCATTGTTTGGATATCTTCTAACTTCAATTTCCTTTATAATAATTGTAATATCGCCGACTTTGGGTATAGTGGTATCTATCTTTACAGGATCAATTTCTATTGGCTCATAACCACCCCGAATATCATCAAGGGCATCAAAAGCTATGGGTAATCCCTCCACATCAGCAAAGGCACTTGCCGCTATCTGCGGTGGATCTGCTACAGGCACTTCCGCCATAACTATCGTACCAGTAAAAACCAGCACCAGTAAAGATGCAATAAGCTTTTTCATCGTCGCATACCTCCCTTGCATTTTGTTCTTCTGGGCAAAAGATGTCTTGATTATACCCCCCCCCCCCACGTGCTATTGTCAAGACAAATTTTTATTAATTGTCTCTGTGCGGAGGTAGTATGGCAGGCATCCTTTCCTTGTTGCTCCTCTTGCAGAACCTACAAAGCTCAGAAACATTGCGGTTTTCTTATGTGGCGGAACAAGGCTACGACACATCCTGCGGGCTCTCGGTTCTCTCTGATCTAGTGAGCCGCTTCTGGAATTGTCCCGTTTCCGAAGAAACCTTTCTTAATGAATGGCAGTCCCTGGGCCAACAAAAGGCTGAGGCATCTGCTTCACAAACTAAAACCCAAAAACAGTACGCCATCTCATTTAAGGATATGCAGGAACTCTTAGCACTCCATGGCTTTACATCAAAAGCGTTCCGCTTTACCTATAGCCAGCTTATAAAAGCGGCAGCCACCTATGTACCAATTGTCATCCATTTTGCAGACCAGGAAGGCCACTTTGTGCTTTGTCTCTCTGCAAAGGATGAGTCGCTCGTCATTGCGGACCCGGCTGAGGGCGTATACTGGCTTTCCAGGAAAGACTTTCAAGCCCGCTGGCAGGGCTATGCCCTTTTAGTTCAGTCATCAATTCATCACAAACAAGTAGATGCCCTCAATGTAGTAGTTCAGGAAAGTACCGCACAACGCACAGCTTTACAAAACTTCTCAAATCTTAATTCAGGAGCACGATAATGCGTTATGGTTCATGTCAAAAACGTACCAATAGTATTGTCATTTTCCTTTTGCTCTTGAGTATGTCACTCAGTGCTGAGGACTCTGCCCATAGCCGACTTGCAGTCAGAGCAGACTACCCCTGGCAAAGTAATTTGGGTACTGAGGTTTCAATACTTCCCATAGTATACGGTGACAGTCAGGTCATACTCTCTCTGCGGCCACAGGCAGATATACTTCTGAACAATCAATGGTATATGGCTCTTTCGGTACCGGTCTATGTCCGGCTTCCACTCACCATAAGCGATATGGTCAGCTGTGCCATAGCCCAGGGGGATATCAATCTTAGCGGAGCATGGATTTCTCATACAAATCGGGGGCAACATCGCTTCGGTATGAGCTGGACATTCCCAACCGGCCTTTCAAAAGCCGTTGCAGAAGCCCACAATAGTATCCAAACTGGCGGGGCTTTGCACCGTTTTAGCCTTTCCTGGCAATATGCCCGCTACACAGACCCTGTAAGCCTTTCTTTAGGTATAAGCCTGGGATCATCCATTCCTGCAAACGTAGACGGCAAGTCCTACTGGGAACCGGTTTCCACAAGGCTTTCTTTAGGGACTACCATATTGATGAACCGATGGGTTGCCTTTCAGTGTAACCTGACGCAATCCCTTTCGTTGCCCCCTCAGTCGGAAGGTACGTGGCTATCAGAGTATTTGCAGTATGAAGCGGCCTTGTCCTGCGGTCTCTGGTACACCGAACAGAACAGCACCTTTTCTATTGCGTTGAGCCAGAATATGGCCAACCCCTTGGAAGGGCTCAGTATTTCTGTACAATACCTATATTCTTTTAAACCAAAGAAAAAATAGAAGACAGAGCTGCGAGCATCCTCTTAATTAGGGGTTCCTGAAGAACCCGCCTCTCATCATTTCAAGCAGCTAATAGCTGCAAAGTTTGTGTTGTGAAGCTCTTTCTGACCAGCTCAAACAGGGTTTCCAACAGGGCCGCAAAAAAGGCTTTCGCCTTCTTCCGGTACAGCACCATAAGGTTCATCACCAGGAACACCAATTGAATTGCACTTTCACTCGTTTCTCGCAGTTTCGTCCCAATCCGATCCAGCGAGTACCGCCGCTTGCCTTCCCCGAACGTGCCTTCTACCGCGATCCTCATGCGCTCATCCTCACGTTCCGTTCTTCTTTGTTCCCGGAGTATCGCCCTATTCTTCTCACTCTCCTGAAATGGCCGACCAAGCTTCGGCCCAGAAAGCCGAATCCCCTTTTCCTGACAGTACTGCAGGTTCTCTCGTGTCCTATAGATCTTGTCCGCGCAGACAACTTCAGGAAACTTTCCGTATCGTTGCCTATACGCTTCTATCTGTTCTTTCAAGTCCTGACTCTCGTTGTAGGGTTCCCACGAAAGCTTGTGTACTTCCGCAAAGCCATCCATAAGGCTCACCGACAGCTTCGCTCCAAACTCATACATACCCCGCGCTTTCCCCCGCGCAATCGGCCGCACATGTGGCTTTGTGATGCTCACAATCCTTCCCGCAAGTGAATGGCTCTTCCGTGTGTACAGCTCCCGCTGCTGCCGCACGAGCTCAGAGATGACCGTCAAATCTCGATAGTGTTTTCTTGTCAGGATATTGCATCCTACGTTCTCTCTATAGTCACTGATGATCCGCAAATTCCGCTCCACATACTGCAGCTGCTGCTTCAGCGCCTTGCGTATCGTCTTTTCCCGCGGCTTACGGTTCCGTATGAATGTCAGGAATGCTTTTCTTGCCTTTTTCCGGTATGTTCTTGGTTTTGCATAGTCGCGTGGAGCCTGCTCATGCATCTCATCGATGATCGCTTCTGTCTTCCTCCGTGCTTCATCGAGGAGGCTCACATCGTTCGGAAAGCGCATGTCCTCCGGCGCCCAGGTCGCATCGACAATCAGCGTCCCCTTGTTCCTTTCTCCTGCATCTCCCAAAGGAGGATCTTGATCATCATCATTATCATCATCGTGCCGCTCAGCCTCTTTCTGCTGCTTTTCGATGATGAGTGCGTTTATCTCTTTCAGGATATTCCCCGACAGCCGCTTTCGGAAATGCACCATCATGCTGGGGTCAAAGGGAAGTGCATCCTTATACCCTTCATACCCTAAGAAATACTGGAGGTACGGGCTCTCTCGGATATACTCCACGAGCTCTTCATCCGGCAACTTTGATTTTTCTTTGATGATGAGCGCGCCTAACGCAACCCGCACCGGCAAGGCCGGCCGTCCATTGTTTGCTACAAAGAGCTGCGAATACCGCTTTTCCAAGTACTACCCAGCGGTTCTCTCGGTTGAGCGTGCCTCCGAAAATCATGTCGAATTTTTCAAATTCGGGCTCTTTTTTGGGTATACGGTACATCAGGTTCCCTTTCAGGTGCACGGGTTTTTGAGCTTTTCTTCTGTTTTCCGTGCACTTTATGGGCTTAGTATATCATCTATTATCATATTATACAATACTTTAGATGTTTTTCAGGAACCTCTAATTATACCTTACGCCTGAAACTAAAGAAGGGCTTCCGAATGAGGGCATGGTTTTTGGAGTTAGAGGGCGCGCTGACAGGGTATAGTTCAGATATTGTGCCAGCATAAGGCGCTGAGAGGCTTGGGACAGAGAGAAAAGACTTCAGAACAGTTTATAATGGCCCTTGAAATTGACCACCACCTCTGCGGTGACATTTCCTATGGGATTGAAAGTGAGATTCTCTACTCCAAGCACAATATTCGCAGCGTGGGCATTGAGGCGATTTTTAAGAGCCGTCGAAACGGTAGAACCCGAATATGAAGTGTCCGATAGACCCATGCTTACATCGGCAAGGGTCTCGGGAGATGATTTTATGTTGTCGGCTTCGGTTTTTTCAGTTGCATAGAGCGCGACATGTGCAGCGTACGTGTCATTCTTATTGATGTTGTAAGAAACCGTTACCTCATCAAATGAAAGCCTGCTGTCACGGGCTTCGGGAGGAATGTCGACTGAAGTTTCAACATAGACGTTTAGCGTTGTCGGGATACTGATGCTTAAAGGTTTAGTGGATACACTGAAGGGTACCGAGACTGAGCAGGCCGAAATGGCGGCCGCAAGCAGCACAAGAGTAAAAACCTTTAGGAATTTCATATATATCATATAGTATATATGATAATGTATATCGGACGCGCATGTCAAGGTTAAGCATTGCCTCATCGAAGATCAAATCAAAACAGTATTGATGCCTCATCATGATATCGAGACAAAGACGCAGTGAGCTCCAGCCCGCCCTGGACGAACGCGCCTTCTCGGTTGTGCTCCACGAGCCCGCTACCGCCGCCGCGCCGAAGATCGAGAGGATGGCGGCGGAGTTTCTGGGGTGAGAGGACAGTCAGATTAGGCGTTTGGAATTCATTATATTTTCGAGCCTTGACGTCGCCATCTGCAGGCACTATGGTTATTTTCAGAAAGAAAGAATTTCTTTTCGAAAAAAACCGCCATGCAGGAGGCATGAGATGAAACGAGTCGTGTTTCTGATGGTCAGCGTGCTGGCGTCGATGACAGTATTTGGGCAAAACGCCATCGATACTTCGTATCCAATCGGCAGTGTCATAGGTGACCCGCTCCCGGACGCGCCTGCGCTCGCTGCGCGAGGGACCTTCGCAGTTGGAGTGACCACGCTCGAGCTGGTTAACTCGAACCAGGTGGACATACTTGCGTCAATCGCGCAAAAAACCAGCATCGTTTCGGATCGGCATCTCAAAGTGGAGGTCTGGTATCCCGCGGTGCTGAATCCAGGACAGGCGCAGATTACGCAGTACACCGAATTTCTGGGACGATCGGACCAGCCCGGGACTCTCATTCCCTTCAAATTTACGGGTCGAGCCGCGAGGGACGCAGCTCCCGATCTATCGCACAGCCCCTATCCCCTTGTCGTGATTTCGCACGGGTATCCTGGTTCGAGGTATATGCTCTCCTATCTTGCAGAAAATCTGGCTTCGAAAGGGTATGTCGCCGTGGCGATCGGACATACGGACTCGACCTATGAAGATGTCGGATCTTTTACCAGCACGCTCGTCAATCGTTCTCTGGATCAGCGCTTTGTCATCGGCGAGATGCTCAGACTCAGCAGTGAGGAAGCCAGGTGGAAGAATCTGTGTGATCCTGACAAAGTTGGGCTTATCGGTTACTCGATGGGCGGATACGGCGCGCTTCGAAGCATGGGTGCCGGATGCAACGATATGGTAAAAGCCTATGCTGGCGATTTTGCTGCATCGATCCTCGCCTCGCCTTCAGACAAGGGCGACCCGCGCATCAAAGCTGCGGTTCTTTTTGCGCCCTGGGGCGGCACGCTCGGAGCAAATCCCACAGGCCTCTGGGATAAGAGCTCGCTTGCGAACATCAATGTTCCTACACTCTGGATCGCGGGTTCGCGAGACGATGTCGCTGGCTATAAGGGAATCGTCAACCTGTTCGATGCATCCATCAATTCAAAGCGGTACCTCCTGACCTACGACAACGCATTGCACAATGTGGCCCCCAACCCCGCTCCGCCTGAAGCTGTAACGCTCGCGCAGTACTACCGCTGGGCAGACCCTGTCTGGGATTCCCGGAGAGTGAACAATATCAACCAGCATTTTGTCACCGCTTTCCTGGATCTCTGCCTCAAGGGCAACGCCGCTTCGGGGGCATTCCTTGATGTTCCCGTCGAAAATTCTAATGACGGCGTCTATGCCCTCAACAAAGATGGCACAAAGGCGCCCAACGTCAGCTATTGGCCAGGCTTCCCGCCTCGCACTGCCTTGGGGCTTCATCTCCGCAAAGTTGAGCCATAATTGAAATTCCCGGAAAATTGAGCGATCCACCCCAGGGTGGGTCGCTTTTTTAGAGATGAGCTTGAGGATCGTGTACGCCGAATTTAGCTTAAAGCGCTGGTTATGGCTTGCCGCCCATTCCCACAATCAGACCAATCACGTAAGGGACAAGCCAGACGCCCCACACAAAAGTTGAGAGCTGGTGGAAGCTTTTCAGCGCTTTGGGAGCCTTTTTCAAAAGGACGATGGTTCCCCAGATGGCGTGGAATATCATGAGAATGATGGCAAGAGCTCCGGTTACGCCGTGAAGGTTGAGCTGGAAAGAGCCGCCCGAGAGCTGGCCCATCAAGGCTGTACCGGTGGTGTCACAGGCCAAACCAAACCAGAAAAGAATGAGATGCCAGGGCTTCAGAATGCCCGCCTTCTTCTCTGACCATACTCCTACTGTGTAGAAAATGAGCGCCGCGGTAATGAAAACAATTGCAGAGATGAGCACGATGGTTACTCCTTGATGAATTCTGATTTGCCCGGTTTTGGGGTTCTGAGAGCGGAAGCTATAGCCTCGAGGCCGGCTGTTATTTTCGAAAGTTCTTCGTCACCGATAGCTTCAAAAGCTTGCGCAAAACAAACATCTATCGCTGACCTGGCGGCCATTGCCTGTGCCGAACCTTTTTCGGTGAAAGAAACCCAGACTATTCGCTTATCCTCAGTGTCCCGCCTCCGCCTGACTGTTCCCGAAGCTTCAAGGCGATCGATAATTCCCGCCACTGTGGAAGGACTGGCGTTCATCTCCCGTCCGAGTTCTGACATGGTCATCTCGCCCTGGTGGGAAAGAATGCGGATTGCGGTAATCTGGGGGAGGGTAAAGCCGCTCGAAACGAGCCGCTCCGTGATAGTCGAATTGACGAGGGCATTTATCTCCCTTACCAGAAGAGCGATACTGAATCCTAAACGGTCTCTCGTCGCTATCGGCGCGTCGGAATCGGGATTGTTTTCCATACGAATATTTCGCATACGAAGTAATATATAGGGCTTAAACAGATGATGTCAAGGCTACGCTACCGTTAATTCATGACTGGAAAGAGAAAATTTTGACAAATCCTCAAACCAACGTTCTTTTCAAGCGCTCGCTTCTTCATGAGGAGAACTCAAGTCCACCTTGTTTTTCTAAATTTGATGGCTTGATAGATTGGCTCACTATAAACTTGCGGTTTATCTATTATCCCAGCGCCTTTAGTCTTGAAGTGATGCAGTGCTTGGGCAAGAGCCCGGTTCGCCGTCCTTCGATTTCGTATATTCTGCAGGAAAAAGAGCTTCCTGTCGGGGGCTGACCTGTTTCCAAATCGCGCCCCTCGACAAGAATCGAAGGTGAGCCAAGAAAACCTGCAACAGCGGCTTGCTGTGGGTCCTTTACTTCGATAATGGAAAGCTCGGCATCAAGGTTGAGATCAGCAATTGCGGATTTGAGATTTTCGAGGCTTGGTGCGGAATTGGGACAGCCTTTGAAGTATAAAAACGAAATTTTCATAGCTGACATGTGCTTCCCGTGATAACAGCAATTTTTAACATATAACCTCAAGGTTTTAGTATATGAGCCTCTTGCAAAAGTAAAAAGAAGAACGAATTTTAATGAAAAGCGGGGACAAAACCTGTATAATGGTGTTATCGAGACACCCAACAACAGGAGAAGCCCCGCAATGAAAAGTATATCCGAAATCCTCGGTGGGATGCAAATGCTTCTTGGCTTGAGTTTTGATCTTCAAGCAGGATTTGAAGAATACCTTACCGAAGAACAACGGACCTTTCTTTCCATGTTACAGGTTATAGAAGAGCATCTGCCTTCTTTCCATCACACAACAGCAAGGACAGGTCGACCTGCCTATGATGATATGCCATTTTTGAGGGCATTTCTGGCAAAGGCATTTTTCAGGATCCTCACCATAGAGGATCTTCGAAAGCGATTGCGTTCAGATCCAAACCTGCGAATGATATGCGGTTTTATCAAGGTTCCGAGCCTGGCGAGCTTCTCCCGTCGATTCACCATGTTTTCAATGAACGCCAGTATAGGCAATAGCCTTGAGAACTTAGTGTCGAGCTACTATGCGGGAAGGATTGTCGGCCATATCTCGCGAGACTCTACTGCGATTGCCGCGAGGGAGAAACCCTGCAACAAAAAGTCAGACATAGCGGTTCCTCGTACACAAAAATATCATCGAGGAAGGCCAAGAAAGGGTGAGTCTCGTCTGGAGAAAAGGATACCGGTCATAAAACAGCAAGCCCACGTGTTGCCCCAAGAAGCCCTAAAAGCCTTGCCTACAGGCTGTTCCTGGGGCTGCAAGAAGAACTCGCAAGGGAACCTTTCATACTGGAAGGGCTACAAGCTCCATCTTGATATTACGGATGCGGGGATCCCGGTATCTTTTGTGGTAACGGGAGCCAATGTGCATGATTCACAGGCTGCAATTCTGTGTAATGTAAGCTAAAACTCCCCAGAAAGATCAAACTGGAATGGCCAAAAAAATCGTCAGAATTCCCCAGAAAAATTGTGGGGAGATTTGATGAAGAAAGCCCTGTACCATAGGCACGGTACAGGGAGGAGGACATGCTTACGATGAACCAGATTGATCAGATCAAGGAGTTGCAGCGGCAAGGATATGGACCTAGTGACATTGCATCGAGATTGCGCCTGGATCGGAAAACCGTACGCACATACCTGCACAAGGAGGATTTCAACCAGCCACGGCGCGTGCCTGAGGTGCATCCCTCGAAGCTGGACCGCTGGAAGCCGCTCATCGATGCGTGGCTGGCTGAAGACCAGCGCATGCGCTTTAAGCAGCGCCATACCGCCAAGCGCATTCACCAGCGCCTGTGTGAAGAGCATGCCGGGGAGTATGACTGCTCCTATCCATTGGTCCAGCGCTATGTG
>Ga0302253_1000342_pt1 | contig 41059 bp, 30 predicted proteins | sample AAG_RA_Trp_MG_FD_193537 | JGI IMG/M metagenome (GOLD analysis project Ga0302253, IMG submission 193537) | Enriched activated sludge microbial communities from anaerobic digester in WTTP, New Holstein, Wisconsin, United States - AAG_RA_Trp | ecosystem: Engineered > Bioreactor > Anaerobic >...
ATGTCTTTTCTTTTAAGCAATCCAACTGAAAAGAACCTCTCAAAAGTACAAAATTGTAAGCAAATCACAACTCAATTTGAGTTTTAAATTGTTCATAATCTACTGAAAAGAACCTCTCAAAAGTACAAAATTGTAAGCAAATCACAACAGTTTCTCCTGCCTTTGCCTCATCTACAAAACTGAAAAGAACCTCTCAAAAGTACAAAATTGTAAGCAAATCACAACAACGTCAAAGATTGTCAGCCTGCCAAATTCACTGAAAAGAACCTCTCAAAAGTACAAAATTGTAAGCAAATCACAACATTTAAAGAAAAGTTTAACATTAAATTTAAACTGAAAAGAACCTCTCAAAAGTACAAAATTGTAAGCAAATCACAACATGCGTTTGAAATAATCCCAATTCTTAAAAACTGAAAAGAACCTCTCAAAAGTACAAAATTGTAAGCAAATCACAACAGCATTGTCATATCGTCTTTCAAATCAGTAACTGAAAAGAACCTCTCAAAAGTACAAAATTGTAAGCAAATCACAACGGAATTGTTATTATAATTTTACGCACTTATACTGAAAAGAACCTCTCAAAAGTACAAAATTGTAAGCAAATCACAACTATAAATTCCATCTAAATTACCATCTAAAAACTGAAAAGAACCTCTCAAAAGTACAAAATTGTAAGCAAATCACAACATAAACGGCAATAACTTAGTTGACAGATATACTGAAAAGAACCTCTCAAAAGTACAAAATTGTAAGCAAATCACAACGTATAGACGAACAGGCTATTATAGATAAAAACTGAAAAGAACCTCTCAAAAGTACAAAATTGTAAGCAAATCACAACAATACCATCATTCTGGTTTTTATGGGAAAAACTGAAAAGAACCTCTCAAAAGTACAAAATTGTAAGCAAATCACAACTTACAGGGGAACACAAGGTCTGTTGGTTTCACTGAAAAGAACCTCTCAAAAGTACAAAATTGTAAGCAAATCACAACCATTTAAGGTGATTAGGTCAATTTTTTTACACTGAAAAGAACCTCTCAAAAGTACAAAATTGTAAGCAAATCACAACTATAAAAGTAACGATTTCTCTGACATTGTCACTGAAAAGAACCTCTCAAAAGTACAAAATTGTAAGCAAATCACAACGCATTAGCGTCTTCAATATTATCCTTTAATACTGAAAAGAACCTCTCAAAAGTACAAAATTGTAAGCAAATCACAACGCAAACGGCGCAGGCCAGGCCGGCTGCCTTACTGAAAAGAACCTCTCAAAAGTACAAAATTGTAAGCAAATCACAACAGCATCGGGGTTTTTGTCGTAATTCGAAACACTGAAAAGAACCTCTCAAAAGTACAAAATTGTAAGCAAATCACAACTTCCAGCAATAAATAGTTTGCAAGGAATTGACTGAAAAGAACCTCTCAAAAGTACAAAATTGTAAGCAAATCACAACAAGAAAAAAATCGTAAATCTTTTTTTAACGACTGAAAAGAACCTCTCAAAAGTACAAAATTGTAAGCAAATCACAACCTACCATCTTTAAATCTTATTATTGCTCTAAACTGAAAAGAACCTCTCAAAAGTACAAAATTGTAAGCAAATCACAACGAGACCTAAATACGGCAAGGAAAAGAACAAACTGAAAAGAACCTCTCAAAAGTACAAAATTGTAAGCAAATCACAACAAAATTAACATACAAAGATAACGAAGCGTGACTGAAAAGAACCTCTCAAAAGTACAAAATTGTAAGCAAATCACAACTGTATTTCACTGAACCAATGGTTTATATAAACTGAAAAGAACCTCTCAAAAGTACAAAATTGTAAGCAAATCACAACTTTCATAATCTAACAGCAATTTTTCATTAAACTGAAAAGAACCTCTCAAAAGTACAAAATTGTAAGCAAATCACAACTCTTAGGGTTACTTGTGCTTCTGTTTTAGGACTGAAAAGAACCTCTCAAAAGTACAAAATTGTAAGCAAATCACAACTCTGTATAGTAAAAATAGTGTCCGATTTCAACTGAAAAGAACCTCTCAAAAGTACAAAATTGTAATACCAAGTTGCATTCAAAGATGTTATACCAAGTTGCGTTCATATATAAAAATTCGTTAAAAGTTCAAAAAAGATAGTACTTTGTGATTTTGGGAATGGGGTGTGACATCCCGCTGACCCCCATTAAGTGGTGTAGAATATGGAAGTGTGCAATGAGATAGGACATCCCCCTAACCCCCTTCAAAGGGGGAATAATTGGAGAAATGGGCTATTGCTCAACACCTCCCCCGTTGAAGGGGGAATTAAGGGGGTCACGCTGTTCCCTTTACTCATTACAAATATAGTATTTATATCGACTTGCTAACAAGTTCATTAAAACAATACGCTTCGCTTTTGTTATAAAACGGTTAGTCTGTCAGCATGAAACAAAGTATAAGAATGAAATAAATTTTGAGTTTCCTCACAAATCAGCAACCACTTTTTAAGGGACAACTAAATATAATATTGTACAGATGAATGCAACTTGGTATTAAACTGAATATGAATGCTTTTACCAATTAAATATTTTTGAATGCGTATCGGTATAAATCATTTTTTTGTGAGCGGTTTGGTATGAAAACTTTTTAAAAAAAATTGGTGGAATGAAAAAAAGTTATACCTTTGTGCGTGTAAATTTATATACGGAGATACAAAATGAATAATTTGAGACACATATTTAATATGGCTCACATGAACAGCATTTATCAAAACAACTCCACTATGGATAATGAAAATATAAACGTAATGGTAAGTTTACAAAAATATTACCAACAAATAAAAAAAATAGATTGACAATGAAAATTTATATAGTAGGAATTGCTTGTGTTGGAAAGACAACCATTGGAAGATTATTGGCTGACCATTTGAATTATTCGTTCTTTGATTTGGCTTTGGAGGTTGAAAAGTATTATGAAAAACCAATTGAGATGATACAAAATGAATGTTTTTCAATGAATGGATTCAGAGAAAAAGAAAGTATTGTCCTTGACAAGTTATTAAAAATGCCAGAGAATGCAGTTATTTCAGGAACACCATCTGGACTACGGAATTCAATGCTCCGAGTATATAAAAAACATAAAAAGAGAATAGATTTAATTTCGGTGAATATTGTTGATAATCCAATGAATATTTTAGAAAGATTGACCTTCTATGATAGAAATTCCAACTTAATAGAGATTAAATTAAATGAGAGTGATAAGAAAAAATACTTAAGAATGATTAAAGGAGATATGAATTATTTTAAAACATCGTTAAGTCGGGCAGATTTGCAAATAAATATTGAAAATGTTTCGTTGACTCTTATACCTGAGTTGATTGTAAATGAATTAAATAAATTTAAAAATAATGGCTCTATTTTAAAATAATGTTGTCGAAAAATTATGTTGAAAAAATATTAGCAGTATGGGTAATTTTAAAATTCCAAAATTGAGATTTCCAATGTTGAGCAGTAGGGCATCTATATGTTCTATTAGATTTAGTTTTTATGAATTTTTCATACATCTTTTCAATATTTGTAAACCTATCCCTTTCTCGTCCTCGTTTGCAACGAGGTTGCACCTTTTCATTCTTTTGTGAGCGGTTTGGTATTATATGGTTGTTAGTACTATAACTTTATTCTTTTAGCAAATCGGGTCTAAGTCGTTTGGTACGTTCAATGGCTTGCTCCAATTTCCATTTATCTATTTCCTTTTCATTGCCAGAGAGCAGAATATCGGGAACTTTCCAACCATTAAAAATTTCAGGACGTGTATATACTGGCGGGGCAAGCAGGTTGTCCTGAAACGAATCGGACAGGGCAGACATTTCATCACCCAATGCACCTGGAATGAGCCGCACAATGCTGTCAACCATAACAGCCGCAGCCATTTCGCCTCCTGTCAGTACATAATTGCCAATGCTGATTTCACGTGTAATTAGATGTTCGCGTATGCGGTGGTCTATGCCCTTGTAATGTCCACAAAGAATTAATATATTTTGCTTTAGCGAAAGTTCGTTGGCTATTTTTTGGTCAAACAGTTCGCCATCGGGCGAAGTATAAATGATTTCATCGTACGTATGTTGTTCCTTTAATTTGGTAATGGCATGGTAAACAGGTTCTATCATCAATACCATTCCACCTTTGCCACTGTATGGATAATCGTCCACCTGACGATGCTTGTATGGTGAATAATCACGCAACGAATGAACATTGATTTCTACCAGTCCCTTTTCTTTTGCCCTTTTTACTATGGAATAACTCAATGGGCTTTCGAGCAATTCCGGCAAAACAGAAATAATGTCAAAACGCATAAATTTTAGTTAAAAGTTCATAAAGTAAATTATTTTATGGGATTAAAAGACAAATATTCATAAGTAATGAACTACCCCGCCGCAAGCAGCGGGGTATCTTACCGGAAACATTTTTCATTATCGCCGCAAGCGGCGGGGAATTATACCCGAAGAGATTAAAGCGTTTTAATCCGAAAATCATTCTTGAAATTTCCTCGGATAAGGTTAACAGATTGTCCATTTTCTCCGAATCAACAATTTTTAATTCATTTGATAAAATAAGCATTGAATTGACTTCTTTATATGAACCTTTAGCAATAAAAAGAAATTGTTTAAATTCATTATTGCTTTTTCTGTCGAATCCTTCGGCAATATTATTCATTACAGAAACCACAGCCTTTGAATTTGATTTTTAAAACCATAATCATTGCATCCAAAATATAACGTGTAAATAGTTACAGTTAATTCTCTGGCTTTTTGCCATGCAATAATTTCCTTAAATCTCGATATTGACATTATTTATTACCTTTTTCCTTTAACCTTTTACCTTTTTCCTTATTTTACAATTTTCATTTCCTTTATCAATCGCTCGTCTTCGGCATATTTATCCATAATAAAAAGCATATAACGAATATCGAGCACAATATTTCTGCAACGTTGCGGGTCATAGTGCAAGTCGCTCATGGTCGATTCCCACGTTCGGTCAAAATTAAGTCCTATAAGTTCTCCGTTGGCATTAATTACAGGACTTCCACTGTTCCCACCCGTAGTTTGATTATTGGCAATAAAACATACATGCATAGTATCATTTTGTGCATACAGACCGTAGTTTTTGTTCAGCCATAATTCTTTTAATTGGTCAGGAACAATATAATCATAAATTGTAGTATCCTCCTTTTCCATAACGCCGTCAAGAGTGGTAAACCATCTATATTCCAATCCGTCTTTGGGTTTATAGGAAGCAATATTACCATACGAAATGCGAAGTGTAAGATTGGCATCGGGATAAAAATCAATATCAGAAAGCAATTCACGCTGTCCATTGATGTAAACTCTATTCAGGCTGTCTATTTTAGTTTGCAAAACCGTTTTCACTGGTAAAATATTTGAATAATAAAACGTGCGGGTTTCGTTCCATAACCGGTAAAACCAATCTTTTTGAAAAACTTTTTTTACTTTTTTTGCAGAAAGCGAATGAAGTGAATTTATTTTTTTCTTATCTGCCAAGACAGAATGCGTATAAACATAATCGGCAGCAGCCTCCCAGTTATTTTTAAATTTCTTTTTCAGTAAGAGCATCGTGCGAGGGATATACCTTTTATCTACATTTTTTACATATTCGTTCATGATTTTGGCAAAAATATTCTTATCAATAATGAGGTTGGTATTTTTTGAAAAATTTTCTACCTTCTGCTCCAATGCTGTTAGATTCTCTTTCAACGACTGTTCGTTTTCCGATTGAATAACTTTTTGGACGTTGGCAGCAAATGCCACCATTTCGATACTCATAGTACCTTCAAAAAAATAAATTTGTACCAGCGAAAGGGGTTTTAATTGCTCATAATATTTTTTATACTCACTTATGGTTTTTCCATAAGTAAAACTTCTAAGGTCTTCCTGATATGCCCAATCGGTAAAATTCGTTTCAAACGCCTGTTTCCTTTCAATGGTATGCAACTGCTTCAATCCGTTGATTTCGCCGAGCCATTTTTTCCATGAATTGGCGATGGAGGCTTGTTTAGCAGCATATTGAAGACGAATATAACGATTGGTATCCATGGCTGTTTTTAACACATCCAGACGTAATCCTCTGAGCAATACACGGTTTGGGTCTTCTATGTTTTGAATTAAATCGACCGCATACGACGGAATATATTCTTCGGTACTGCCAGGAAAACCCAGCACCATCGTAAAATCACCTTCTTTAAGTGGCTGCGTTGAAATAGTCAAATGTTTTTTAGGTTTATAAGGAACATTATCGGTGGAATAATCGGCAGGTTCATTCTTATTATTGGCATACACGCGAAAAACAGAAAAATCGCCTGTATGTCGGGGCCACATCCAATTGTCGGTATCGCCACCAAATTTTCCGATAGACGATGGGGGCGTTCCCACTAATCGTACATCACGAAACACTTCATATATAAAAATAAAATACTGATTTCCGTAATAAAAGGGTTCTATATCGACAGCATATTGAGAATCGGAGGAAAATTTATTTTTCACGGTAGATATATTTTTTTGAATAAGGATGGAACGTTGTGTTTCACTCATGTTGGGTGTAACATTTTTAAGTACTTCTTCGGTAACATCGTCCATGCGGACTAAAATAGAAACGCTAAGTCCGGAACAGGCAAGTTCGCTTTTGAAATCGGTTGCCCAAAATCCATCGGCAAGGTAATTGTGTTCGAGTGTACTGTTACGTTGAATATAACTGTACCCACAATGATGATTAGTAAGTATAAGTCCCTTTTCCGAAACAAACGACGCTGTACATCCTTTACCAAAAAGCATTACAGCATCTTTCAGGCAAGCCTGATTGACACTGTAAATATCTTCGGCAGAAAGTTTAAATCCTTTTTTTTTCATTTCTTCTATGGTATGCCCTTGAAGTAACATGGGAACCCATAAGCCTTCGTCAGCAAAAATTTTTAAACATAAAAATGAAAATAACAGAAATACAAAAAGTTTATTCATAACTAATAATTTTTTTCAATTCAACATACAGTTGTTGTATGGGCAAACCCATTATATTAAAATATGAACCATTGATTTTATCAATGCCCACATAACCAATCCATTCCTGTGCACCGTAACTGCCAGCCTTATCGTAAGGGTTGTATGTATCGACGTAATATTCTATTTCATCAAGAGATAATTTCTTAAAATAAACATCCGTCTGGTCATAGAATGTAACCGTTTGGCTTTTCGTTTTAATACAAACGCCGGTATAAACCACATGCTTGTTTCCCGAAAGTAACTGCAGCATAACAATCGCATCATTACGGTCTTTGGGTTTTCCCAGCACTTTACTGTTTAACCAAACAATCGTATCGGCAGTAATTAAAACAGTTTTATGGTCGCTCAAATAAGATTGATATGCCTTTGCTTTTTGCTCTGCCACATAAAGAGGTATTTCTTCTCTTTTCAATTTTTCAGGAAACGATTCATCAATATTCATGGCGGGCAACAAGGAAAATGGAATGCTTGCCTCTTCTATAAGTTGCCGACGCCGCGGTGATTGAGTGCCTAACAGAATTTTATATTCGTTCAGTTTTTCAAACCACATCATCCCAATAAAATAAAACATAAAACAACAACAAAGGCTAATCCAAAAAACATAACAATTTTCAGTTGTTTGCTTATGGCAAAAAATTCTTTTTGACCCGAGGCTTTGTACAAACGATAAATAATAAAAACTAAGGGAGCAACAACAAGCAATGCTAAATAAATGAGTGATACAAGGTCTTGGAAGAAGATGATATAAATAAAGGCAATGCTTAAAATGACAATGAGCGTAATGGCATAAATTACATATTTGGATTTTTGAATACCAATCACCAACGGCAGAGTCCTACGCCCCAATTCACTATCGCCTTGCATATCTTCCATATCTTTGATGATTTCGCGAATAAGGGTGAGCAAAAAGGCAAAATAACTGTATCCCAATGCAAAGAAAAAGATGACGGAAACTATTTTAGATTGAACAGGGATATGCTGCAAAATAATAATTTTATTCAATAATGGAATTTCAAATAAAACGGGGATGAGCGGTATAAGAGCCGAAAATGCTGCTACTACAATATTCCCCCAAAGCAAAAGTTTTTTAAAATAGGAAGAATAAAACCATAATGTGGCAGAAACAAGAATAAACAGCAATCCGAATTTTGTCAGATGAATATAGGCTGACACATAAAAACCAAGTACAACGCCAATTAAATTTAAAACATTATTAATGGTTAAGGCACTGCGTCGAGATATTTTTGTTCCGACCAATACGCTTTCGGGGTGATTGGCAATATCGGAGCGAATATCAAAATAATCGTTGATAGCATAACCCGCTGCTGCAATGCAAACAGTTGCTATAACCAGTAAAAGAAAATGTAACTCATCAAACTGCATGGAAATGCTTGCACGTTGCAGAAAAGGATAAATAATGCCATAGCGAATAGCATACATGGTTAAGATAATAATCAAAAGGTTTTTATACCTGATTAATCGAAAAAAATCCATTAATTTCATCATATATAATTTTATTTTTTTAAAAACTCGTTTTCTGTCATTTCCAATTACTTTTAACCGCAAAGTTCGCAAAGAATAAACATAGATTCATCTAATATATTTTTATTGGAAAATGGATAGATGTTTTTTGTCTGTCTTTCTGTTTCCTCGCAAAGTTCGCAAAGAAGAATATATAGTTTATGAAAGTTTTTGTGTACAGAAAAAATATGCTCAAGCCATTCAGGTCTGAGTGCTTTATGCACTTCCAACATAAACCATATGACAATGTTCTTATCACTTACCATTGAAACGCATCCTGATTAAACCATTTTCCCTGAGCACGGAGTACCTGTTCAATAACATCCCTGACACAACCACCACCTCCTTTCATTATGGATATGTAGTTGGAGATTTCCTTTATTTCAGTAGCAGCATCGTAAGGACACACCGGAACACCCACTTGTATCATAACTTCGTAATCGGGCAAATCATCGCCCATATACATTATATTTTCTGCTTTTAAGTTATATTTATGAATAAACTCGTTAAAGGCATCTATTTTATTACTTGACCCCATAAAAATATCTTTTACCCCCAGATATTCAAATCGAATACGAATACCATCGCATACGCCACCCGTTATAATGCCCATAGGATAACCCTTTTTTATCGCCAACTGAACAGCATAACCGTCCTTTATATTCATCGAACGCCATTGTTCTCCGCTGGAAGACACATACAGGTTTTCTGAAAAAACACCATCCACATCAAAAATAAAGGCTTTTACCTGCGTCAGTTTTTCCTTGAAATTCGGCATAATATTATTTTTTGGTATAAAAACGAACGATACTTTCGGTTACAAAACTATATAAATTTTTTAAATCGGGATAATGTTCCAATTGTTGCAAATGTTTTTCTATGGTTAAACAATCCTGTCTAACTGCCGGACCTGTCTGTGAATTTATGGCACCCTGTTCCATTGCCTTTTGAACCGTTTCCAAAATAAGCGGTTTCAAAATGTCTCTGTCAAGATGATTTTCTTGTAACCAGATTTCAGCACAGGAAAGCATATAATTTATAAAATTATTGGCAAACACACCTGCTATATGAATATTCAACCGTTGTTCCGAATTACTTATGTGTTTTTCAGCATGTAAAACATCTGCCCAATGCAAAAGCAATTTCTCCACTACAGAATCGGAACCTTCGATAAAAACAGGAATGCCTGAAAAATGTATATCTCTATTTTTTGAAAAAGTTTGCAATGGATAAAAAACGCCACACCGCACTGCTTTTTGTTTAAGCACATTTAATGAAACAGAACCTGCTGTATGAACAAGTATAATATCTTTATGAGTAAAACGCATTGTTATTTCTTCTATGGCATGATCGCTTACGGCTAAAAGGAATATACCCGGCAACGAAAAAAATTGTTCTTCCGGAATAACTGGAATGGCTCTTTTTTTGGATATTTGGTTTACAGCATCGCTATTTCTACCCCATATACCTTTAACAGGTAATCCAGCCTTTGCAAAAACATAAACCAAATGCCATGCAACATTGCCCGAACCTGCCAAATATATATTCATGTTAGTCAAATTCATGATAAATTTTTTGAATAAGTATTTTTGTTTTTAATTTTTCCCCGTAAAAATAAGCATTTTTCGAGTTTAAATAAAAAAATGTTTTTTAAATAAAATAGTTTTATATTTGTCTTTTGAAATTAATCCATTTCATTATGAAAAAAGTAATTATTTTTTTGGTGAGCATGACAGTATTTTTATCTATACATGTTACTGCTCAAACGATTATTTATCAAAGTGATTTTGAATCATGGTCAGGCAGTTATCCCGATGGCTGGGGTGGAGCAGGCACTACCATTTTGCCCGATAGCGTTATGCCTTATACTACCAATCCACATTCAGGGACTAAAGCCTGCCGGATGGAAAACAGAACAACCCAATGGGATACACTTTTTTCAACACAAACCGTTACTCTTATTGAAGGGCATCAATATGAATATAAATACTATACGAAAGGTAAAGGTATATTAAAAATATATTTTTCAAACTATTATTTATCAACATCTCCATCTGACTCAACCACTTGGATTGAAAAAAAACTTAGTTTTATCGCTTCTTCAAACGAGAGTTTTAATCCTTATATTGTTGTGTGTAGCACGGATGAATCTTACGATGATATACAAATTGATGATATTGTAATTAGTGATTATGGAAAAGTTCAAGAAACACTTGATGCCAATAATATTTCTGCTTTAGTAAATATAAATGGTTCTTTGTTTTGGGATTTAATGGGAACCGCAAAATTTGAAGTTCCCAAAGGAAGTGGTAAAACAACTATTTTTACCCAAGGTTTGTGGATATGTGGCAAAGATTCTATTGATAGTTTACATTTAGCAATAGTTAGATATCTTCAGAATGGAAATGATTATCAAAATGGACCTATTGCTCATAATTATCAAACAACATCCTATATTAATAAATATCATAAATTATGGAAAATAAATAAAACAACTATAGATTATCATATCAATCATTTTAATGCACCCGGTTATGTAATGCCTTCAGAAATTCAGGACTGGCCTGGCAATGGAGATGTAAGCAACGGCGAAGCAGCAGAATTGGCACCTTATATGGATTTAAACGCCAATGGCATTTACGAACCTTCGTTGGGCGAGTATCCATTAATCAGAGGCGATGAATCTATCTATTTTATTCTAAATGACGACATTCTTCATTCAGAAAGTAATGGGGAAAAATTTGGCGTAGAAGTACATGTAATGCTGTATTCGTTCAATATGCCTTCCGATTCGGCTTTGTACAATACTTTATTTTTAACCTATCGTATCATAAATCGCTCCCATACCAATTATCACGATGTCTATCTTGGTTCATTTACGGATACGGATATTGGAGATGGTTGGGATGATTATATTGGCAGTGACAGTACCTTAAATTTCTTTTATGGTTATAATGGTGATGAAATAGATGGTGATGGTTTTGGACAGACTTATAGAGAACATCCTCCTGCACAGGGAGTCGCCTTTCTTAACCATCCGATGACCAGTTTTATGTATTTTTTAAATACAGGAGGGTCACAAGGTGACCCATCCACTGCAATAGAATATTACAATGTTTTTCGTAGTTACTGGAGAGATGGTGCACCTTTAACTTATGGTGGAACAGGATATCAATCGAGTTCAATATTAACTGATTACGCATTCAGTGGAAAACCCGAAGACAGTACAGGCTGGTCGGAAGTTACAGCACACAACACTCCCGGTGACCGACGCGGTGTGGGTTCTACAGGACCATTGATGCTTCCTGCGGGCAGCAGTTTATGTTTTGAAATAGCGTTTCCGTTTGCACGCGATTATACAGGTACCAGTGTCAGTTCTGTTGCCTTATTGCGTCAAAGGGTACAATCTATCAAAACATTTTTCGATGCACAGCATTTCAATTGTCTCGAAGTACAGCAAGGCATTTCCTCACTAAATAGGGCATCCCATGCTATTACTGTTTTGCCCAATCCATCGGAAGGTATTTTTATGGTACATCAAAATAATTTTACAAGACCCTATTCTATCAAAATATATAATACCATAGGCGTATGCGTCAACGAAACAGTCATATCACAAAACGACGCACAAATAAACCTTTCGCAACAACCTTCCGGCATTTATTTATACATAGCTCAGGATAAAGCAGGAATTATTCAAACAGGAAAATTAATAATTGAAAAATAACAGGATGGTTAAAATGGAACGGAATCATTATTCTCAAATGAGGTATTAGGTGGAATGTCTTTATCTTTTTTAAATTTTTTATTCATTTTGGACGGATAGGTAATGCTGTCGCTCGGGTAAACAGTAGTATCTGAACTTTCAAATTCATTGAGTTCAGTAAATTTGGCATAACTTTCAACAAAGTGAAGATTTACATCGGTAACAGCGCCATTGCGATGTTTAGCAATAATAATATGTGCAAGTCCATGTGCCGTAGTTTCATCATCCAAGCCATATTTTTCTGGGCGGTGAATAAAAATAACCAGGTCGGCATCTTGTTCAATTGCGCCCGATTCTCGCAAATCGCTTAATTGTGGGCGTTTGGTACCGCTGCGTGTTTCGATAGAACGATTTAACTGCGACAAGGCAATAATGGGCACATTCAAGTCTTTAGCCAGCGCTTTTAATGAACGTGAAATGGAACTGACTTCCTGCTCACGTGTACCCACAGATTTATCGTTTACTTGTGCCGTCATTAATTGAAGGTAGTCTATAATAATAAGTTTAACTCCTTGCTGTGCCACAAGGCGTCTTGCTTTGGCTCGCAAGGCAGCAATGTTAATAGCAGGAGTATCATCAATAAATATTTTAGCTTTTTCAAGGTTTTTAATTTTGCTTTCCAAACGAGTCCATTCTTCGTTCGTTAATTCGCCTGTACGTATTTTGTGGGAATCGATTTCTGTTTCGGCTGAAATAAGGCGTTGAATCAGTTGTACCGACGACATTTCCAAACTAAAAAAGGCAACGGGTATATCGTGTTCTACCGCAATATTACGAGCCATAGTAAGAACGAAAGCCGTTTTTCCCATACTGGGACGTGCAGCAATAACTACAAGGTCTGATTTTTGCCATCCAGAGGTAACTCTATCAAGGCTGACAAATCCCGAAGGAATACCACTCAGTTTATCTTCGCGCTTACTGGCATCTCTAATTTGTTCAATTGCTTCATGAATAATAGTATCAATAGATTGTGCCTCACGCCTAACAGTACCATACGACAGGTTAAAAAGTTTTGTTTGACTATCATCCAATAAATCATCTACATCTTTTTCATCACTGTATGATTCTTTAAGAATTTCGTTGGCAATACGTATCAATTCACGCTGAATATATTTTTGAATTATAATTCTTGCATGAAATTCAACATGTGCCGACGAAGCAATACGAGTTGTTATTCTGGCAAGGTAAGCAGGACCTCCTACTTCGTCCAGTTGTTTTAATTTGATGAGTTCATCTTTAACAGTAAGCATATCTATGGGCTGCATATTCTTATACAACTCAATAATAGCCGCATAAATTTTTTGATGAGCATCGTTATAAAAACATTCTGGTTTTAATATATCTATCACTGCATTGCAGGCATCTTTATCTATCATCATAGCACCCAATACTGCTTCTTCCAAATCGGGTGACTGTGGAGGAAGTTTTCCTGTTTCATCACTGAGAACTTTTTCAAAGGTTTTATTGTTATTCAGTTTCTTAGCCATATATTTTTGTTTGCACCAAAGATAAAACGGTTAAAATTATTTTTCAATTTTTTAATAAAAATATTATGAACCGTCCAACGTTTGATAACATGTTAATAACTTTTTTTGATTATATTTGTTTTTTTTAATTTTGTGAAAAAAGATATTATCACTATTATTGCTATAATTTTGGCTATTAGTCTTTTGTCGTGTAAAAAAGAGGATGAAAATCATCCACCGCAGATAAAAGTCAATGCCCCCTTAGAAAATTCGTCTTTAAAAGCAATGGATACAGTATGGGTAGATTGCGAAGTAAGCGATGATGATGCAAACAGCATTACGGTTTCGATATATATAGTCAACGCACAAATGCAAATAATTACGCAGCCATATACTCAAACCAACCACAGCACTTATGCACATATTCAAATACCTTATGATTTTTCAAATCGCTGGCTTGATAGTGGAATCTATTATATGGTTATTCAGGCAAATGATGGTAATACTTCGGTCAAATCGTATATTAAGATTTATATTTCAGCCATTCCAAAGAAATTTTGCGGACTGATAACGGGGATACAAAATCAGCAAGGCTGTGATGTTTATGTTTGCGATACGTCGTTCGTCTTTAGCAAAATATTGAGTTTACCTTCTGTTATAAAAGGATGCTGTAATCCTTACGAACAGAGTATTGAAATTTTACTCTCATCGGGAACGCTGGAAGCATACAGTTTTGATTATTATCAGAAATTATATACTAAAAACGGGTTAAACAAGATTGGCAGCCCGTTCTATGGTGATGTTGCAGTTAAATATCCTTATACGTATGTTACAGATGCTAATGGAAATATATTTGCCATAGATGAAAATGGCATTATTCGTGTTTCTTTGGCAACAATGTTTTCACCATACCGGTTGTTATACTGGAACGAAAATTGGGTTACTCTTAGTTCTCAGTATCCATCTACCCATTATTGGATAGAAATTCCACAAATGATTAAAAATTATCAAACATCTTTCGATTTATCAGATATTTTTCCATTAGACGAAACGCATTGCTTACTTGTGTCTCAACAAAATCAAACTGTTCAGTTCTATTCGTACAAACCGGAAATAAATTATCTGATTACATTTGGACAATCTGTAAGTGGGGTATATAACGGCGGTATTTTTTTAAATGATGAACTTTATGTTTCAATTGGAAATGATTTATATGCAGTTGATAAAATTTATGGTTCCGTTTTCAGTGTATTTAATGGAACGGCATTGTCAAACCTTACATGGGAAGAGGTTCATCAACAATTATATGCTTTCAACCAAAAAAATATTTATATCCTTTCTTCTTCGCCCATGAGTATTCAACGAACTTTTTCGTTCAGTGGGAATGTGGTATTTTATGATTTTATTTACAAATAATGCAGGTTAACCCCGTCTCGTCATTGCTGACGAGACAAATACGACATTATATAATTCATATTTAATAGGATAAGTACTTTTTAAGTGACGACTAATTCATATATTTGTTAGCGGTTTGGTATTATGCGTTATTGTGAAAAGTTACATTATCCGTTCAATCTTTCATTATCTCTATGCATGCCACAGCATACGCCGTAATACCTTCTTTTCTCCCCACAAAACCCATTGCTTCGTTGGTGGTTGCCTTTATGGATATTTGGTCGGCTGATATATGCAATGCCTTTGCCATGTTCTCTTTCATAAGTTCGGCATAAGGTGATATTTTGGGTTTTTCTACTACAACTGTTGTATCAATGTTTACAATAAAATATTTTTTTGTATTTATTAATTGAAGAACTCGCTCCAATAAGATTAAACTGCTAATATTTTTGTATTCATTGTCCGTGTCGGGAAAATGCTTGCCAATGTCGCCCATGTTGGCAGCACCCAGCAAGGCATCGCAAACAGCATGAATAAGAACATCGCCATCGGAATGGGCTACCATACCCATGTCCGAAGGTATAACAACACCACCTAATATAAATGGAAGATTTGGTTTTAAGCGATGCACATCATATCCAAAACCGATGCGAAAAGCCATTTACTTCTTTGTTTGAGAAGGTTGTTGTGCATCTTTTTTAGTAGCAGCAAAATCAAACATCAACGTAAAACGTAATGTATTTTGCAACGGATTGCGTTGTACGGTAGGAATAAGATACGAGAAATCGAGTGCAAATACTTTCAGTTTCAATCCCAATCCTACCGTAAAAAATTTACGATTTCCTTTGGTAATATCTTCATAAAAGTAACCGCCCCTCAATGCAAATTGCTTTGAATACCAATATTCCAATCCAAAAGACCAGTTAACTTCATGCCATTCTTCTCTGAAACGGCTTCTGTCGTCAGGATTGAGTTGGTCCATTTGAACACCCGGTGCATCCCAAAACGATTGAAATAAACCTGTAGGTACCGACACGTTCGGGTCTTTGCCATATCTAACATATTTTGCTGGAATGTTAACAATAGTTCCATCGGGCATGGTATCGCCTACATTATAAAAAACAGGTGGTGTAGGCACCAGAAGTTTACTGCATTCTACAACGCCCATCAGGCTGTTATAATCATCCATATCTATTTTAAAGGATGAGCCCAAACGCAACATGGCAGGCAAAAAATCTTTCTGTGCATTATCGGTATAGGACATTTTAGAACCTATATTGGAGAAATTAATGCCAACACACAGTTCAGCATTTTTCTTTTTAACTTCCATTGTTTTATAATAAAAGGAAGAAACATCGGCGGCAAAGGCTTGTCCAACCTTGCTTTGGTCGCCCGAGTTGGAATAGCCACCTGTAAGATTGGAATTGATATATCGTAACGCTACAGAGCCACTAATATGTTCCCCCAACAATCGACTGTATCCTGCATCAATGGCAAATTCATTGGGTTTATGTTGTCCTGTAACATCACCATAATTATTAGTAAAAGTAATATCACCTAATGAAAAATAACGCAATGAAGCACTGATGGTTTGTCCTCCACCAATTTTCTTATATCCTGTCAGATAGGCAAGATTGATATCGTTTACTAATTGTCGTAACCATGGTGTATAAGAAATAGATATCCCAAAATCGTTTTTCATGAAGGTATATTTGGATGGATTTTCGTTTTGAGAATTGATATCGGGACTGGTACTTACACCGGCATCGCCCATAGCGCCAGCGCGTGAATCGGGCACAATGGTTAAAAAGGGAACAGCCGTAGTTATAACGTTTGGTTCATCAGACCTTCCATTTAATTGTTGATTAGAAATTTGTCCCCAAAAATATAGAGTATTACACAATAAAATAAATGCAAGTAAGACCGATTTTTTCATAATGAATTTAAAATACAAAAATAATTCTTTTTATAATAATAGTGAATATATGAACGAAAAAATTTTCAGTTTATTATTTCAGAATAACCAATTTTTCAAATTTCTCTACTTCACCGGCAGACGTTTTAACTTGAATACGATAAAAATAAACACCCTGTGCCAGTTTATCGCCGTATTCATCTCTTCCATCCCAAGAAATGGGAATACTTCTAAATCCTTCACTTACAAACGTCGTATGAATATTTTTTACTACTTTGCCTGTAAGGGTAAATATTTGAATAAGCACATCCATAGGAGTTGAAATCTGATTATGTTCAAAATAGAACGATGTGATGGTAGAAAATGGATTGGGATAGTTCAACACATGAGACAGGGAAATATTTTCGGATGGTTTGACCGTAAAGGAAATAGATGCTTCACTGGAGTTATCTGCCACGTCCCACGCCTTTACTGTTAATTTATGTTCACCAGCACTCAGATTGGAAAAAGGATACTGCACAACACCTTTTTGGTAATTGTCTTTTTCGCTCACATAATAATCGTTAAGAACGATTTTTTGTCCTGAATTGTTATCCAAGCAGGCTGTAATATCATGTCCTATGCTACTGCTTACCGTATTGATACCATTTTCATCATACAATTTTGCAATTAATTTAGGTGATTCATTGGTGTTTTCGCCACTCACAAATTTTTCATCGTTTAAATATAATTGTATAGTGGGTCCATGCGTATCGTTGATGGAACACGGGTCTCCTCCAATTTGTAAATTCCGATTAAAACCGTTGGCATCACTGGCAGTTTCATTATAAGCATAATAACTTATTTTCCCGAACCCGGAAGTATAAAGAATATCTTTTGGCATAATAAAATTAAAACTGAAGTAGCCATTAATTACACTGACTTTTCCTTTAAACAGAACATTATTTTGCACTTTAAATGAAAACGGATAGCCACCGTCATTGGCAAGAGTGTGTTTATTGACAGGTTTATCGAATATAGTTACTATAAGTGTTCCGTTATAATTATCAACTATAGTATGATTATTATTTTCAATATGACCTTTCACTATTACTTTTTGTAAAGGATGTATGGTATCGTTATTGTTTACGGTAGAAACGCCGTTTATACTATCTGTAAAAACATTATATTTTGGAAAAACCAATTTTAAGGCAGGGTCTCCCAACAATGAAAAATTTCGTTTATTAACATCGGCAGCACCCCCCGTATGATTTTTGGCTAAACGATATACATCGCCAAGTCTAAGATATTCACCTTGAGCATTTGTGGGAAATAAATACGTAAAAAAGAATTTGTTAAGTACAAAATTGGAAGCACTATATACTAATCGTGTAGTAGAAAACAACGTAACAGCACCTCCATTGGGATTTAGCAAAACATCTTCACCGCCAGAGGTTCTATTATAATTATCCCATCGGCTAAATTCACAGGTTGCAGTTATAAATAAGGGTAACGTATTAAAATTTGTCCACGCATTGATGTCGGAAACAATAATAACATGTTCGGCTGTTAATCCATATTCATTGCCGTGACCTGTAAAATTGAATACGAATGAACCTTTTTGCATTCGTTGAGCAATAGCATTTTTAACATCAGGGTATTGGTCTCCTGTCGGCGTTGATTGCTGCAAATATGCGTCCAGATATATCTTGTCCAGATTATATTGCCCAAATGTGGTATCAAGGTATGTTGCTAAATCGTTAGCATTTGAAATGTGCTCATTAGCATCTTCGTCATCGGCAACAAAGGTTACCCAATTTCGCCAATCGCCTTGTGTTGTTACAGCATAATAATTTTTTATTTTATTAACGACGTGGTTGGCTTCTTCGAGTGTTTTTACGGTTATACGTCCAACGCCCATATCAACATCACCAATATATTCGTATTCATTATCGTCCAGCATTACAAAATAATCGTCGGTTGTAAGCGAAGCCTGTAAACTCGTTGATGATGGCGATTCATACGTAGGAATAAAGTTCGAATTTTGAGAAAACACATGGCGGTTGTCGAAGGAGCCATCGCCAAAAAGCAATAAATATTTTGGTATAGCAGTCGAATCGGCGTTGGCACGGTCATACATCATTTTTAAGAAAAACTTAATGGCAGAAGCATCCACCATACCCGACGAAAATTCGTTATATATCTGTTGAGGTGTAACCACCACCACCGATAATCCGTCTTTTTGACGGTGCCATTCGGCAAGTTCATTGGCAGTCGTTAAAAAATTCGGATGACTTACAATAACCATATCCGGGTTGGACAATGCATGTAAGTTTTGATTTGGAACGTCATTCCCTATAATCGGTGAATAAAAATTACTGCCATCAAAAGCAATATACTCTCTTAAACTATCGGCACGTGCTATAAACGATAACGTATTTCCATTGATGGAAGTTTGTACTGCTTTGGGTTGAACAGGATTGGTAACATCCCAGATTACGACGTTTGCATTTGCACCAGTCATTTGATATTGAACTATATTTCCCGAACTTACACTTTCGATGTTACGAAACAGCATTTGACCATTGGTAAAAATTAAGTTTCTTTTAACATTGATATCAAAATAATCAAGCCATCCAGTTCCATCCTGAGCAGGTTTATTATAAGTAATCCCCAAAGAAAGTTGGCTATTGCTGTTAGAAACAGTTTTGGAAAAAGTGCCCGGGGTACTTGACGTTCCGCTGGCTATGCCTAAAATACCCAGCGATACGCCATTTAACGAAAACGTAAAAGAACTGGTAGATGAACTTTCAGCATAAACCATACATTTAATTTTAGTATCACTGTTTGGTACTGTATTGGGAAAATTAAATGAAAACGTTTTGGTTAATTCGTAATCAAACGTTTCGCCTACCCACATTCTTCCCGACATGATAAAATTAACTAGTTCCAGTTCGTGATAGGCATAGTCGTCAAACGAAGTAACTGTTTGTTGAGGTACAAGTAAATTTTCATCTATATTATTAATAGGTGTAGCCACACCATAACCGTCCGTTAAAAAATAGATTGATTCGTCGGCATAAGGGTGTATGGTATGAATAAAGAAATGATTGGTAGTGTCGTAATTCCAAAATACGGGTGCATGTGCATAAAACAAAATATAATCTCCTTCGTTAAAGATGTAATCTGGACCCTTATTCATATATATAGGATTTTCGGCTAAGTCATCTATTTTAAATCCATTATTGTTAAAGGGTAAAGGTCTTCCAGCATTGCCATATATGCGAATGTTTTCTGGATTAGAAAATCCCATATTAACCAATTGATTATATGTTATCTTGTATATTCCTGTCTGCGTAATTTTAATCTGTTTCCATTTTCCTGTGCTTAAAACGGAATTGCTTGCATAGACGTGCGATTTTTGTACCCATGGTGATATATCCTTGTCTTTATTTTGTAAAAATGCAATGGTAAAGGAAGTTAATCGTTCTATTTTTCCGTTGGTGTTTTTTCTTACAGGCAACAATTCTATATGTAAGAAGTTTCTTTTACGTTCAGAGAAAATGGACGTATTAAACTGAAAGTCGTGGGTTAATTCATCTGTGGGAATATTTTTAAGTAATTCAACAGGTACAGTTTCAAAAACCAAATCCTTTATCTGTGCATCGTTAAAGTGTTGCTGAACAGGATATCGAGACGAAAAAATGGGGAATGGAGACCCCGGAAATAAATAAGTACCTCCTTCAAATTGCATAAAATAATAAACATTGTTTCCCAAAGTCTCAAAAGAGTTGTTTAACCAATTAATTTTTACAGAAATTTCTTGCGAGTATATTGATTTGAATATCAGTACTATAAAAACGATTATTCCACTTTTCAACCAAAAATTTTTCATAAATTTAAAAAAAAAATGACGTAATATGTTCACAGAACGAAAAATTATGCTTAATATTGTATCAAAATTTTTAAAAAAAATCGCATTTGTTAATGTTATTTAAAAAATTATTCGTATCATTGCAATCTAAAGTAATGAATATAGCGATGAATAAAAAGCAATTATTCGTTTGGTTGTTCCTGTTAGCGATTGGTATGCAAAACACCTATGCTCAAGACCCTCAATTTTCTCAATTTTATGCGTGTCCGTTATACCTTAATCCCGCTTTAACAGGTTCAGTAAAATGCCCCCGAGTTTCATTGAATTTTCGTAATCAATGGCCAGCATTAGGTTCTACGTACATCACCTATATTGCTTCATACGACCAGTACGTAAAAGCATTAGAAGGTTCTGTGGGTGGATATGTTTATGAGGATATTCAAGGTGATGGTGCTATTTCAACCTTTAATATTAGTGGCATTTATAATTATACATTTGTTCTTGACCGACGGTCAAATATACATATTGCCTTGCAAGCATCGTATTTACAGAAAAAATTAAATTGGGATTATATCTTTCCAGATATGATACATCCACTTTATGGTCCTATATATACCACTGCCGAAACAGGTGTTCCAACCAACGAAAAAAGAGGTCATTTTGATGTTTCAGCAGGCATGGTATATTCCAATCAGGGATTTTTTGGTGGTTTTGCCGTTCATCATATTACACAACCCACCGAATCGTTTAGAAGCAATGATGATGCCGTATTGCCACGCTTATTTACTGTTCATGCAGGGTTTAATATCCCACTTTCAGGCAGAGGTATTAAAAAGGGAGAATTACTACTTTCGCCCAACATTTTATTTGAACAGCAGCAAAATTTTCAGCAGATGAACTGGGGTTTGTATTTAAGTAGAAAGGGTATTGTTATCGGAACATGGTTCAGACAAAATCTTTCATTTCATTACGATTCATTTATTTTATTACTTGGATATATACAAGAAAAATATAAATTGGCTTACAGTTACGACTTAACCATTTCGGAACTGAAAAATCAGACACTTGGTGCTCACGAAATATCCTTCTCCATGGTTTTTCCTTGCAAACAAAAAAAGCAGAAGTTTAGAACAATAAGTTGTCCATCATTTTAGTTATATATATAATTAAATTGTATTATTATGAATACTAAATTATTCGCTGTTCTTATGACAGCATTTGCAGTAGCAACATTATTTTCATCATGCGACCGTAAGCGTTCTGCTACCACTGGGTGGAACTATAATGATGAAAAAAATGGAGGTTTTGAGTATGTTTATTACGATGAACAGGAAACGGGTCCAGGTCTGGTATTGGTTGAAGGCGGTACTTTTTCTATGGGGCGTGTAGAACAAGATGTATCTTATGAATGGCATGCCTTTCCACGTAGAGTTACTGTTTCTTCATTTTACATGGATGAAACTGAAGTTCGTAACGTTGATTATCGCGAATATCTGTATTGGTTACGACGTGTATTTGTGGATTATCCCGAAGTTTACAAAATGGCATTGCCCGACACATTGGTATGGAGAAGAAAGTTAGCCTATAATGAACCTTATGTTGAATTATATTTCAGACATCCTGCCTATCAGGAATACCCTGTAGTAGGTGTTAATTGGTTACAGGCAAATGATTATTGTGCATGGCGTACCGACCGTGTTAATGAACTTATCATGGTACGCGAAGGGTTACTCCTATTAGACCCGACAGGACAGACAGGAGAAAATAATTTTAACACGGAAGCCTATCTGGCAGGGCAATATGAAGGTGCTGTCCGCGACCAGTTACCAGACCTTGACCCAAATAGCGATTATAGAAAAGTGCGTTTGGAAGATGGCATTCTGTTACCTAAGTATCGTCTTCCTACCGAAGCAGAATGGGAATTTGCTGCATTGGGACTTATTGGTAACATGCTTGCTCAGGAACGTATCTTTGATGAACGAGTATATCCTTGGAATGGACATTATATTCGATTGGATGACCGTTCAGGTTTTAAAACAACAGATATGGGTCAAATTCGTGCTAATACCATGAGAGGACGAGGCGACTATATGGGTATGGCAGGTGCGTTAAATGACCACAACGATATACCGGGTCCTGTTACTTCATACTGGCCCAATGATTATGGATTGTATTGTATGGCAGGCAACGTAAACGAGTGGGTAATGGATGTTTACCGTCCGTTAACAGATGAAGATGAAGAAGATTTTCGTCCTTTCCGTGGTAATGTATTTCAGACACAGGTTCGCGACGAAGACGGAAACATTGCTGAAAAAGACAGTTTAGGACGTATCCGCTACCGGAACGTAACCGATGATGAAGCATTTAATCGCCGCAATTATAATACTGCCGATAATATTAACTATGCAGATGGAGACTTTGAATCGAGTATTGATTTCAATAAAGAAGATGTAAATAGAGATAATACCAATTCAAAAAGAATGTACGATACGGGTATAAAAAGAATGGGTGAAAATGGAAAACCTGCCATGAGAGGTGGTGATAAAATGACCTCTATGATAGATAACCGTGCACGCGTATTTAAAGGTGGGTCGTGGAGAGACCGCGCCTATTGGATGTCACCTGGTAACCGGCGTTTCCTTGACCAGGAGCAAACACGCGATGACTTGGGCTTCCGTTGTGCTATGCACCGTGTCGGTTCTCCACGTGGTGGATTAGAATAAAAAATAAAAAAACTGTCTCGTTATACCAATATAACGAGACAGTTTTTTTATTATATCATATTAATATTAGCACAATTTAAAATCAAGGTGCCGCTTTTCGAGATTTATTCTGACTAGTTCAACAGTAACTTTATCTCCCATGTTAAATTTTTTATGTGTACGACGTCCATATACTTCCATTTTTTCTTCATTAAAAATATAAAAATCATCGTCCATATCACGGAGCGAAATCATGCCTTCGGCTTTGGTTTCGTTGAGTTGAACAAATATACCCCATTCCATCAACCCCGAAATAAATCCCTCGAACCGTTGACCAATTTTATCTGCCATAAACTCAATTTGTTTATACTTAATTGAAGCACGTTCGGCATTGGCAGCCAATTGTTCCATATTGGATGCATGTTTGCACTTTCCTTCCAATCCTTGTTCTTGATTTTTTTTACTATTAATTAAATAGGTGTATAGTAATCGATGAACCATTAAATCGGGATAGCGACGAATAGGTGAAGTAAAGTGTGTGTAATAATGGAAAGCCAATCCATAGTGTCCAATATTGTTAGCGGAATATATAGCCTTTGCCATTGCCCTAATAGCCATATTTTCAAGAATATCACATTCAGGATTGTTCTTAATTTTTAAAAGCATTTGATTAATAGAATAGGCTATTTGCTGTGGTGTATCCGTTTGAATAGAGTAACCCCATTGCTTGGCAAAATCTTTAAATTTTAGCAATTTTAATGGGTCCGGTTTATCGTGGATACGGTAAATAAAAGGATGTGCCGATGATGGTGATTTTCGTTTTCCAACAAATTCTGCAACACGCCGATTAGCAAGCAACATAAATTCTTCAATTAAATTATTGGCATCTTTGCTTTCCTTAAAATAAACACCTATAGGTTTCCCATGTTCATCTAAATTAAAATTTACTTCAGCCCTGTCAAAGGCAATAGCACCAGCCTTAAGACGATTTTGTTTAAGTTTTTTTGCCAATTTATTTAATAGTAATAATTCTTCAGAAAAATCTCCCTTGCCACTTTCAATAATATTTTGTGCTTCATCATAAGAAAAACGACGATTACTTTTGATAATCGTTTTTCCAAACCACTCGTCTTTGATATTTACTTTTTCATCTACCTTAAAAACAGCCGAGAAACAAAGTTTTTCTTCCTGCGGACGTAAGGAACAAACATTGTTTGACAATTTTTCGGGCAACATAGGAACAACCCTGTCCACAAGATAAACAGACGTCGCACGACGATAGGCTTCCCTGTCTATGTCTGACCCTTCCTCAACATAATAACTTACATCGGCAATATGAACACCAATTTCCCAAAGCCCATTATCCAGAGCACGAATAGAAAGGGCATCATCAAAATCTTTGGCGTTGGCAGGGTCAATAGTAAAGGTAGTCACATTTCTAAAATCTTTACGTTTGGTATATTCTTCAGCAGGAATTGTATCGGGAATTTGAGCGGCAGCCTTTTCTAATTCATTAGGAAAATGTGCAGGTAAATTAAATTCTGCCAATATAGCGTGCATTTCTGTTTCATTTTCTCCTGCATTACCCAATATTTCTACCACTTCGCCCATTGGGTTTTTGCTCTGTTCAGGCCATTCAACTATTTTAACAATAACTTTCTGTCTATTTTTTGCTCCGTGTAAGTTTGCTTTTGGAATAAAAATATCATAAGGATACGGTTGATTATAGACCATTAGAAAGGAGATGTCGTGATGAGTCTCAATAATGCCAACCAATTTTTTTTCAGAACGTTCTATAACTTCTATCACCATACCTTCTAATATGTTCGTTTTTTTCTGAGCAAGCAGGCGAACCCTGACTTTATCACCAGGTAATGATTTTCCAAGGTCTTTTGGATAAACGGTAATTTCGTTTTGTGTCAACTCATCGGTTACAGTTCCTATTCCGCGTGCATTAATAGAGATAATACCTACTATATTTCCTGTTGTAACTTTAAGACAATATTTTCCACGAGAAACTTCTTCTAAAAAATCTTTTTTAAAAAGTACCTCCATGGCTTGCTGCACTTCATTTTTCTCATTGACTGAAGTTATGCCCAGCCCCTTGCTGACCTGTTTGTAGTTTAAATGTCGTGTCGGATTTTCCATAAAATAAGACTTGACAAGACCCAAGATGTTTGAATTGAATTTTTGTTTTGACATAAATATAAATTTGTGAGCACAAAGGTACGGAAATAATGTCGTCGTCGATTAAAAAACTCGTCTCGTCATTGCTGACGAGAAGAAATTTTTTCTAAAAACATAGAAATCCACAGTAGAGGCGTATAATAATACGCCTCTACTATGTTCAAACAGATTTTCGGTTTCCACCTGTCCCTACTTGCTTGTTTTTTTACGTAAAAATTCCTAATGCAACATCACTCTCCATATAATACTAAACCGCTAATAAAATGCGGTTAAAACTTTTTAACCAAAATAAAACTTACATATGATTTTTCTAAAACTGTAAAAGAAAATGAATTGGAAATAATAAATCCATAAGTTTGAATAATATTAAAAAAATCAACTTCATTTTTTATTATGGTAACGGAACCATCAGGATGTTTAAGGCTAATATTACCTCCTTTACTATTTTCCAGAATACCGTACATAGAATGTGTAGTTGAAGTTCCTAAATCAATTTCAAGCCTTGCATCCATACCGGTTGGCTTGATAGAGTATGTGACTCTTAAAATCAAATATTCACATTTATCTTGTGCTAACAATGCAGAAGCATTAAGCATCATAACCAGAAAAAGTATTTTTTTCATAAAAATAAAATCTAAAAAAAACTATTTCTAAGGTGACTTAGTCATATTAAAATTTAGTACAAAGTCCAAATGTCATTAATGGACCTCCAATACCCAATTCAACATTAACTCCAAAATTTGACGCAAAAAAGTAACGTGCTCCTATACCAGTTCTTAATGCAATAGGAAAATAATTCCAGTCAATACCATCATCTGTATAAGTAGGGTCGTCGGTAGTGTAATTCCAACTTAAACTGCTATAGCCTGCACCCAATGTCCAATAAGCATCAAAATTCTCACTTCCACCAAAATGAAGATTAAACCGAAGTAGAGCTCTGAAACGTGGAATAGAAAATTTATAGTTGTAATTAACTGGATTACCATTCCCATCAGTAGTTTCAGCATTCCATTTTACAACAGTATTGGCATAATTGAAGTCAACAGCCAAACCCACTTTATCAGAAGCCAAAAACTCAAATCTTCCACCAAGGGGACCTACACTATGAGCACTAATATTAAAAGAATTGTCATTTGTTAAAATATTTTTTGCTGTATTAGACCATAAATTTGGCCATCCATAATAAACCTCTACTATTTTAGTATCTTTTTCCACAGCCTGTGCAAAAATTTGATTAACTCCAAGTGTGAATAAAATCATGACGAATAATGTAATTTTTTTCATAAGTAATTTATTTTAAAATTATTTGACAAAATTATACATTTTAATAAAATAAAAAAATATATAAAACAATTCAGAAATAGGGATATCATTTTGCCGAATAAATGTTTTTTAGTACTTTTGATTGCTGAAATAATACATGAACAACGAATTTGATATACGGCAGTTTTCTGAAGAAAAATCGGAAAAAGAATTTGAAACACAATTAAGACCGCAGCAATTTGAATATTTTTATGGTCAGGAAAAAGTAGTGGACAACCTTCGTGTTTTTATACAAGCAGCCAAAATGCGTGGCGAAGCCTTAGACCATGTTCTTTTGCATGGGCCTCCCGGACTTGGAAAAACAACACTGGCTCATATTGTTGCCAACGAAATGGGTGTCGAACTGAAAATAACTTCCGGACCTGTATTGGATAAACCGGGTGATTTAGCCGGTTTGCTCACCAATCTTGAAAAAGGTAATGTGCTGTTCATAGATGAAATACATCGGCTCAATCCGGTAGTTGAAGAATACTTGTATTCTGCCATGGAAGATTTCAGAATTGATATTATGTTGGATAAAGGTCCCAGTGCCCGTTCCATACAAATCAAATTAAATCCGTTTACACTTATCGGTGCTACTACACGTTCAGGACTTTTAACAAGTCCTTTGCGTGAACGTTTTGGCATACGGCTGCATTTGGAATATTACACTGCTGATGTGTTAAAAAATATTATTATCCGTTCCTCACAAATACTGAAAGTGCCCATTGAACCCAATGCTGTTAATGAAATATCTCGTAGAAGTCGTGGCACACCACGTATTGCTAATGCACTTTTGCGTCGTGTTCGCGATTTTGCCATGGTTAAAGGGGATGGAACCATCACACTCGATATTGCTCAACTGGCACTAACCGCACTGAACATTGACAAATACGGATTAGACCAGATGGACCAGAAAATATTAAAAACCATTATTACCAAATTCAATGGTGGTCCCGTTGGATTAAATACCATTGCTACAGCCGTTGGAGAAGATGCAGGCACTATTGAAGATGTATATGAACCTTTTTTAATTCAGGAAGGCTTTTTACAGCGTACCGCACGTGGAAGAGAAGTTACACCTTTATCATATAAGCATTTGGGACTTTTTAATTCCGATAGTCAACAAGCCTTGTTTTGATGAAAAAAATTATCCCTTTTGTTCTCATTATTTTTTTATTTAATTCCTGTATAAGTGAATGGGATAAGGCATTGGATGAAAAAACAATGGATTATCAATGGATTTATTCAACTACATGCTGTAACCAAAAAAATACTTCTATCAAAATAGTCATCGATTCACAGCAATTCCGTATTCATATTAAGATTCGTGAATTGGAAAAGTATATTCACGACAGCATTCCTATAGACTCGGGGTATCAGATAAATTATTTTTTGCGTTTTTTTACTAACAACGGCATAGTTTATTTTCCAAATGAACTTTCAAACAGTTATACCTATAAAAAATATAAAGGAACATCAAACATGATGATAATTCCACTTAGCGTTGTTTATAGAAACGAGAAAACAATATTAACAGCAAATGTTCCGTATATTCTATTGAAACAGATAAAAAAGGGAAAACAAAAACTTTATGGTGAACTTTTTGCCGAGAAACAATGTCAAACCACCTCAGACAGTTCTATAAATAGAATTTCCATACCTCAAATAAAAACACGCTGGTGCTTTCTTCTGGATATGCCTTCCATTTATAAAACCATGCTATACAGTGCCGGTATATATTTACAAAATGATTCTGTCTTTTCACCGATTGGCATGGATTTCAGTCTAACGCGATTTGGGTTACCCGATATTTACTGGACTGTTTTTATCAATGCCAAAGACAGCAAAGATTTTTCTAATTATTTCTGGCGTTCTGCAGAAGATACATACGCATTTAATTATACCGATAGCGATACGGTTTCTCTTATTCATCTTTTTCCCAACGATAGACTTATTATTGGTGTTTACGACCGGGACGATTTTTCGCATGATGATTTTATTGGCGACTGGTATGGAAAAATTAACACACTCGTTTCAGATACATTTAAAAGCATTGCCTTTGACCATATAACTTCATTTAACATACGTGCTGAACAAAAAGGTTGTATCAATTGATGAAAAATACAGTTATTATAGTAGGTGGCGGTATGGGGTTGCGTATGAATAATACGCTTCCAAAACAATTTATGGAAATAAACCATCGCCCGTTGCTGTTTTATACCATAGAACGGTTTTATCACTTCGACCAAAACATTTCTATTATTCTTGTATTGCCAGAGACATATCACATATACTGGAACAAATGGTGCAAGAAATATTCTTTTCAAATACCTCATCATTTGGTTGCCGGCGGCGAGGCACGTTATCATTCGGTAAAAAATGGATTATCCATGACAGAAAGAAAAAGCCTTATAGCCATACATGATGCTGTAAGACCATTTATAACAACAGATTTTTTACAGAAAGCCTTCGAAACCGCAGCCAAAAATGGAAGTGCAGTGCCCGTACTGAATGTAAATGAAACAGTTCGTCAGATTTCTGATACTTCTTCAACTATATTGCCACGAAAAGAAATTTATACAGTACAAACACCGCAAATATTTAAAGCCGAATGGATTTATAAGGGTTATGAACAACCCTATACCAAAGATATTACCGACGATGCCATATTAGTAGAAAAAGCAGGATACAATCTGACTTTTATGGAAGGGTTAAGATACAATATTAAAATTACATTTCCTGAAGATATGTTATTGGCAGAAGCATGGTTAAAAAACGACATACATTAATTTTTATTTAAACATGAAAACATGTTATAAAAATAAACGACTGGAAAAAGGGATATTGATTTTTGCATTTCTGTTTATCCTGTTTCATCATTTTTTGGGATTTGGCGGGCACTATGGCTGGGACGATATGGAATATGCTCAATTATCGCATCAATGGGCAACAGGGAACTTTTTTTTGTCCGACAATCATTTTTCCTATCGCTGGCCGATTATTGTTCTCTCTGGAATATCCTATAAACTCTTTGGTGTAAGCGATTTCAGTTCAAGTTTACCTGCTATGCTGATTAGCATGCTGATATTGTTTCTGGTTTACTGGGTTGTTAGGAAACACGACAGCCGTATTGTTATTACTGCCATACTTACTACGTTATTAATGCCACCCTTTCTTTTTTATTCAGACAAAATCATGTCCGACATATATGTAGCCTTGGGAATATTTTTATCTTTGGTCTGTTTGTATCTTTATCGTTTTGAATATCATCGTTACACCTTTTGGTTTGCGATGCTTTTTTCATGTTCTTTGTTTTTTGCCTTTCTATCCAAAGAAACTGTCGTACTTTTATTGCCAGTGCTTCTGATTTTATTTATTGTAGATATCTGTCAAAAGAAATATTTGAAATTTTGGATGTGGGCTATAATAAGTGGACTGATGCTCTTACTGATTTATCACGTATTTATTGCATACAAAACCGGGAACATGTTTTCGCGTTACACAGCGATTAACACAAACAGTTATTTGAACCCGTGCAGTTATGAGTATCTTCCTTTTATCAATACATTACGTCGTATAGGATATGAGTTTTGGGTTGAAGCAACCATTGGCATGTTTCTGGTTACCGCAGGATTCCTGTTGTCTTCTCTATCAAAAATAAAACGTTTTGGTTTTTCCAAACCCGATGTATTTTGGGTTACAATAGGATTATTATTATTGCTTTCAGCCAACTTCATGACAAAAAGTTATAACGCATATTCACCTATGTGTACCGATATTCGCCATTATTTATTTTTGGTTCCTATTTTGACAGTAGCATTTGCCCCTGCTGTAGTGCGATTTTTCTATGCCGAAAAAAAATCATGGGCTGTTCCTGTTTTTTCTACATTACTCTTCATTATTATATTAGCAAACATAAAATTGATTTCGTTAAACGCCATCGTTATATTTTATGTCTGTTTGGTTGTTTTGCTTTGGCTGATAAAACTGGTAAAAAAAGTAAATGCAACCGTTTCTACCATTCTTTGGATAATATTTTTAATGTTATGGTTTATAGTGCCGGTAACGCAAATGGCGTTGGACCGAAAAAACAGTTTTTCTTACATAAAACCATACATTGAAAAACATTTTAAGAAAACAAGCGAAACAGCCATTGTTTTAACCGACCCTGTCATGAAACGTATTGCCGATTATTATATGCATTGGGATACAAGTCAGGTACGGTTTATAAACGAGCGTGATTATCATATACCATACCGATACGAAGCAAAACAATATTATGTATATCAAAACGGATTGACGTGGTGGATGTCAAAACAAACAAAACCAGACCCCATGTTGATGTGGTATTTGACGGAACCCTATATTATACCTGTCGATTCATTCAAAAATAATTATTTATACCGCATGGCTCAACCTGAAAAAATATGGCGACCTGTAACTACACATTCTTTTTATAACGATATGGAATGGACCTATTTGCCTTGTTTTTCGTTTAATTGTACTTCCCGCGATTCCCTTACGGTTCATAGTGGTAACTATGCATATAAAGTGATGCCACAAGGATTTTCACCTACTCTGGCAATGCCGCTATCAAGTTTTATAACAGATTATTCTACCAAAATCGAAACAGAAATATCGGCATGGATATATGCACCCACCAATCAAATGACCAATATCGTGTTTTCTATAGAAGATACGGTGGGCAAAAACGTGTTATGGCTTGGAAAACCGATAAAAGATATTATTAAACCCGCTCAACAATGGCAGAAGGTGAAAATGAATGCCAGTTATTTACCTGCTCCCGACAACAAAAATTTTCTGTTGAAGATTTATCTCTGGAACAATGATACCTCAGCCATTTGGGTGGACGATATGAGAATGGATATTACCGTCATTGACCATTTATAATACGACATTTCATACCAAACCGCTAACAAATAAGTGATGATAAATTTTGTCCCGTTACGTATTATACAGAAGGAAGTCGGTATTACCATTCGAGCATCAGGTTATCGTAAGCCAAATGAATATGAGGGGGCAATTCGTTTTCTATATCTTTATGAAACCCCATTAAATGACTAATATGCGTAAGATAGGTATGAGATGCTCCTACTCTCTTGGAAACTTCAATCGCTTCTGCCAGATTAAAATGTGAAATATGTTCTTTTTTTCGAAGTGCATTGATAACAAAATATTTCAAGTTTTTTAATTTTTCATATTCTTTATCTGGAATAAATTTGGCGTCCGTAATGTAAGCAAAATCGCCTATTCTAAAGCCAAGTACCGGAAGCAAATAGTGCATAACCCGAATAGGAATTATTTCTACTCCCTGAATATTAAACGGTGTTTCAGAAATGGGATGCAGTGTCATCTCGGGAATGCCCGGGTATTTATCTTCATTAAACGCATACGAATAGTCAATTTGCAATGCCTTTAATACACGCTCTTCAGCATAAACATCCATCGATTTTTTATAAATCCAGTTGAAGGAACGAATATCGTCCAAGCCAGCAATATGGTCTTTGTGTTCGTGTGTAAAAAGGATAGCATCTAAATGTTTTACATTTACTCTTAGCATTTGCTGGCGAAAATCGGGACCTGTATCAATAACAAAAATCTTATGGTTCACTTCTATCATCATCGACGAACGCAATCGTTTATCGTGGATGTCTTCGGAATGACATACCGCACAATCACACGCAATCACTGGCACGCCTTGCGAAGTTCCCGTTCCTAAAAATGTAATTTTCAACTGAAATATTTTTTTTCAAAAGTAAAAGAAATATTTCTGTTAAACTACTTTATAGAGACATAATTAGTATCTGTCCATAATATCCGTTTTCTGGCTTACGCTCATCAGAAAATATAGAGGTTTTTAAGAATATTGAAAAAATTGAATATGGTAAATAGACATCCTTCAGGACGTATTTCAATGAAGCATTCCTGTTCGTTTTAATTTAAACACAGATTTTCATATATAAAATATACCCCTAATTCAAGATGTTGAAGATGGTCTAAAAATTACTTTTTTCCCTAAACTTTACAAATAACCATAAATATTGGACACCTCATTAGCAGGAATTTTTTCAAAGAAAAAAGCACGCAACGCATCGTACTTTTTCTTGTTTACGTTTTCTTGATTTAAAAAATAATTGTAAGGATTCATTATTAGGGTTATTTAAATACATGATAAAGATATATATAATTTATTAATACAATACGAAAAAAATAAATACTTTTCAACGGGACGGTGTTAATAAGTATTCAAAGAGTTTTATTAAATCGGGTGGATATGTTATATGATAAATAAAAAATCGTTAAATATATACATATGCCCCTAATAATACCATGAGATATAACTATTAAAAATCGTAAATAAATGATAGTTAATTAAATACAAGAATTGCGTTAAAAAGTATTTTAGGGTTGCAATTTAATATGAAAAATCTGTGTAAAACAGAAAGTATCAGGATGTTTCAGAACAGAAAAAGGGGCTAAAATATTTTGCAGAATCCGCAGTTATATTTCTACCGCAAAAAAGCACGATTATAATGTCCTGGATGCAATTGTATTAGCCATCAACAAACAACCCTATTTTGCTCTTTCCCCTTAATAAAGACAACCGAACAGTAACAAAAAAATTTATTAACAACTCATTGTTAATAATTTTTTATATCTTTGCTACTGAGTAATAACTTATTTGATTATTTTTGTCGTGTTATAATTTTCAATTATATTAATTTTGAATCATGTATATTTTTAGAAACACGAAACCGGTGCAGGTTTGCAGCCTGAGCACCGGCATTTTTGAGACCGCAACTGAATGTTCAACAAACAATTGCTTTGCAAAGGTATAAAAAATAATTCATTTGATAGAGATTATACAATCTTTTTCAGGTGCGTTGTAATCAAATCCTAATCAGGTAGGATAACAAAGCTACGAAAGTGTAAATTTTAAATTTAAAACTTAAATTAATTTACTTGTTATGAAATATTTTTTATTAACACTTATTACATTTTTATTATTTATTAATACTAAAGCACAAAATGATAGTATTAAATATGGAACTGAATTTGAAACTGTTATTTATCATATTGTTGATAATAATCAAAAACATATAGATCCAACTTTAAAAAACCTAAGACCACAGCCAAATGCATGTACGAATAGTGGTAAATTTTGTTTTTATGTAGAAGATATTTTACTTAATAATAATATTGGATTCGATGCAGTCGGTGGACTAGATCAGTTAAATTGTGTTGTTTCTGCATTTGAATATATTGAATCAGTCATTAATATTCCTCAATTGCAAAATCCTATCAAAATATGGATTGCTTCATCTTCATCAACAAATTTTCCCAATGGTTCAAATAGTGGGCTTGCATGGGCTTCTATATATTATGATCAAGTATGGAGTAATAGCACTACCCTTCCAGTCTCTTTTAGTGGGGGGTATCTTTACGATCACATTACTACCGGATTAGCTCCGAGTGATATCTATTATGATTATGATGGTGAAATTGCTTTTAATTTACAATATATAACTTTTACTTCTAACTGTGATGATACTATTCCTACATGTGCATATGATCTCTTTTCTACTGCACTTCACGAAGCTACTCATTTACTTGGCTTTGCATCATCAATTTATACAACAATTCCACCATCACCAGGAAATTATTATCCATATAGTCCTAACAATTCTATTTCTTCCCGAATAAATACAAACAGGTATTCAAAATTTGACCAAATGTTTTTATATTCATATGATCAAAATACGCATGTATTTACCAAACTGGTTGATGCCAATGGAATAAATCCCTTGTTCGCAGGAATTAATGAAATAAGTAATAATAGTTTTTGGATAAATAATTCGGCGGTAGCAGGAAATGTTTCCAAAACAAATCAACCAGTTTACAGTAGAAACACATACAGCGGTGGCACCTCGCTTAGCCATCTGGACGATTCATATCGTTGCCGCTCTTATATTTCGCCGCAATTTGTGCCGGATTATATTATGTGCCCAGCAGGAAAACCTGAACATCATTACTTATATACTTTGCAAGAAGTAAGAATTTTACAGGCAATGGGATATACAATTAATACTACACCATTTCTAGTAAGTGATAATTATAATCAAACGGTAACCTCTGCCTCTTTAGGCAACAGACCTCCAAGAACTATTCAGGATAATTGGGTTATAAACCCTAATCCAAATCCTGATAGTGATAATAATAATGATTTCAATTATTTAAGCCCATCAGCAACTCCTCATGGATTTGTTACAACACTACAAAACAATACAGGCGCTCATATAACATTTGACCTTGGCAATATTAGCGTTGTTGCTAATCTTGGATTTATTGACGATGATAACGACCCGATTTCTGTTTATCCGGGTTCATTAATCAACATTCAGGGATGTGGTAATGGTGGCAATAATCAAAACCAATTAGTTTTAACTAATGGAAATCAAATAACTTTTACTCCGCGGGCTAATTTTGTAGGAAAAGCCCAATTCGGTTTTAATCTGTATGATGGAAAAGAAATGGGGGCTTTTGTAGTAATTACGGTTAACGTAACGTATGGCAACGCCGTAACAAATGGAAACGAATTTGTCTTAAACGGTACATTTGAAGAAGGGTCAGAAACACACACAACAGATCATGAAGATATTCCAACAAATTATATTGGATATCTATCATCAAATAGATTGAGTGATTGTGTGAGTTATGACACATACGGCCCTATTGCTGTTATTAGAAATAGCAGACGTGATTGTTACAACCCATGGATTAATATGTATTATACTCCACCATATTTTACATATGCTAATCCTCCTTCGGGAGAAGGATGGGGTTCTGGAGTTCCTGATGATAACAGATTTGCACATTTGGGTCCTGTAACAAACTTTACTCCCATTAATTTTTATTTAAGCCAACCTATTTCACCAGGTTGTTCCTACCGGCTTTCTTTTGATATTGCGCAAGATGAGGATAATAATCCTCAAACAAATGATTTTGATTTATATTACGGATTTGGTACTGATATATGTACAAATTCCATACAAAATCCAACAGCTATTTCATTTCCCAACACACCTAATACTCCTTATCATACATTTCGTCATTTTACTACAGATATTACCATTCCATGTAATACAACCTATAATTCAAATATACTTTCCATTTATTTCTATAGCACATATGGTTGGCAAGCTTTTGTTGATAATGTTTCATTGCAATTACTTCAAACGAATTATACCCAATTATCTGGAACTTTAACATCTAGCCCGTCAGCACATACTGTATATGTTGTAAACGGAAATATTCAAATAAACGGAAATGTGTCAATAACAGCCAGCGAATTAAGAATGGGACCTGCATCAAGTATCACGGTTATGCCAGGTGCAACATTAAATATTCTTGGAAGTCACTTATATAATTATTGTAACGATATGTGGAACGGTATCACTGTTCAACCCGGAGGACACTTAAATATTATATCTACTATGTATAACAGCACACTATATACCCCTTTAATAGAAGATGCCATTAAAGCTGTCGAAATTCAAGGCAGTTCTACCGTAACTTCACCTAATATTCTGACGGTAGAAAGCGCTACTTTCAACAGGAATAAATACGATATATATATTGAAGGATATTTTCAACAAATCAGCCAATATCCCTTCAGTATTTCCAATTCGGTATTTACATGCAGGGATATTCCGTTTACACCCAATACGTTAACATGGCCGCTCACCAGTGCCATAAAGGCGACGTATTCTCCGTCTTCGCCGCTTATATCGCCGTATATAAACCCTGCCGTATATTCCGAAACGAATGCCAATGCATACCTGAAAAATCCGCTCAGCGGGCAAAAATCGCATGTAGCCATTAAAATGACAAGTGTAGGTTATACGTTAAATCCGTCAACCACGCCTACGTATTATGAAATTAAAATAGGCGCCAACGGCGCATCCACATTCAATGTTTTCGATGACCACTGCGCCTGTATAGATGCTTCGGATGTAAACTTTACCTGCGTTAACAATGTTTTCCAGAATACCGTTTTTGTTTCAAACGGTCACGGTGGAGGGCAGGGAAGCATAGGTATCAATGCCACATCCAAAACATATCATCGTATCCAGGCTATTGCAGGGGTGGCTTCACATTATTACAACAAATTCTTTAACTGCATGGATGCCATTGTTACCGACGGTTATTTTGAAAATATATTCAGGTATTGCGACTTCAGAAGCACGCAATCGAATTCGGGAGCGCCCTATATGCAAATATACCATGTAGGGCGAACAGGTATTAATATTTCTACCGACAGGTTTAGAAATATTAATGTATCCAACAACAGCGCATTCAACATCGAAAGCCCCGTTATATTTAATGCGTCGTTCGGCGATTTTACTTTAGGCGGTACAAATTATACCAATTCCCAGTATTCGGGCAGTGTCAGCATACAAAGCAATACCATACGACCCAATCTTAGCAGCTATCCCGTTACTGACCAATATATTTATACCGCCATACAGGCGAATAATATCATTTCTTCGGGTTCGCCCATACTGGTTCCCGGCGCTACCGTATCGGTATCGTACAATACCATTACCAGCGCATACCGGGGTATATACAGCGCCAACTGGCAGAATAAAAACCTTACTGTTAACAACAACAACATCAGCCTTGTCAGCGATCCGTTTAACTTTTCGGGAACAAATCCGCAATACGGTATAAGCCTTAATAATGACATTCCCAACACAGCCGGCGGTTTAAGTATTGCTTCCAACTCGGTAACCGGGTTTAACACCACCTATCAATACTGCAATGCCATTTATACCTCTATGTGCAACAATGGTGTGGTAAACTGCAACACGGTAACCAATACCTACCGCGGGCTTGCATTTAACGGCAACGAACTGCCCATGCAAACCAGTTACAATACCATGAGCAACCACTACTATGGTTTTGTGCTCGACAATACAGGTGTAATAGGCACACAGGGAAGCCTTACAGCACCCTGCGATAATGTTTATACACAACCCTACGCTACCTATTGGCCCGCAGGCAGTTATTTCACCACTACACTTAATAATTCTACTTCACAAAACTCCAAAATGTATGTACGGCAAACCGGCTATAATGCTAATCCTAATGGATATGGATATACAAATAATAATCCCATCACAGATTTTTATGGAAATTCAAATGGTTCTCTGATATACACAACAGGTACGTTCATCGGTTGCGGAGGCGGTGGCGGAACCCAGTCTGTCAGCACAAGTTCCGGCATTAATTCAGAAACCGACGCCATAAACGGCGAAATCACCACCGATGCTACAGCGTTGGCTATACCGGCAATAGAAAGCATGGTTTCGCCCCAGGCAGATACTCTCTATAACAGTCCCGAAGCCGCTTTTGTTGCTCATAACCAAACCTATCGTTTGCTAAAAGCAATGCCTGCACTGATGGGAAACTCGCCCTCTCTACAGCAATTCTATACCCAATGCAATACCTCGGACATGGGCTTGTTTGCACAAATTGAGGAAAAACTCTCGCAGGGCGATTATGCTACCGGGCAAAACCTTGTATCTTCGATACAGGGACAAAATGCCGTATCGGCAAATTATAAAAATTTCTACCATTTGTACATTAAATATCGTAAGGAACCGTTAACGCAGGAAGATAGCACAACGTTATCAGCAATAGCCAATACCTGCCCCTTTACAGGAGGTGCCGTGGTGTACCAGGCGCGGGCATTGTATGCCGCCCTGTATTCACCGGCTGTGGTTTTTGCCGACAACTGCAACGAACCTCATACCAAAAACATGTTCCAGGGTGCAGCGGCTAAAACTGAGCATAAAAATCCTGCTTTTGATGCTTTGGTTTATCCAAATCCGACGACCACCGGCAATATTACTATAGCACCGGTTAGAATGGAAGACGGAAATATCAGTGTCATTGTTACAGACATAACCGGAAAAGTAGTTAGCAATTCTTTATTGTCAATACATGATGGCAATTGTAATTTTAATTTAAAAGTAGAGAAAGGAGTCTACATAGTTAAAATAATGAATGCCAGCACAAACGAAAGCGTATTCAAAAACCTAATCATTCAATAAACAATTTAAAGGGCGGCAAAAAGCCGCCTTTTTTAGCAACCTTATAAAAATTTTTACGTCTAACCAATATGAAATATTTGATAACGATAGTTTTATTAGTTTTTACATTAAGTTCTTTTTCGCAAAATCTTGTTCCAAATCCAAGTTTTGAATATTATAGCGCTTGTCCAGACATGCTTGGTCAAATTAATGTCGTATCATCATGGATAAACCCAACTCAAGCAGGGAGTCCTGATTATTATAATAGGTGTTCTTCATCTTCGATAGTCAGTATTCCGTTACAGACTGTGGGGCAATATACTTCTTTTCAAAACCCTCATTCAGGAAACGCCTATGTAGCTATAGTTACTTACGGAACAAATGTTCAAAATGAAAGAGAGTATATACAAACCACTTTAATGTCTTCACTTATTAATGGAAGTTGTTATTACGTAAATTTCTATATAAATGAAGTTGATTGTAGTGGTTTAGCCTGTAATAATATTGGAATATACTTTTCAACAAATGCTGTTAATAATTCTGGTTCTGCTCTTCTTCTAAATTATCCTGCACAAATAAAAAAATTTAACAACCCCATTATAAAAGACACTTTAAATTGGGTGTTGGTCAGTGGAATATACACAGCAAATGGTGGCGAACAATATATTACTATTGGGAATTTTGATACAGATCAAACAACGGATACAATTACTTATAATTCTTTTGCACTTAATAAAAGCGAACCCTATTATTATATCGACGACGTAAGTGTAATACCCGTGGACAGCCTGAATATGCCGGCGTATGCAGGGCATGACACCTCTATCATTTTGGGAGATAGTGTTTTTATAGGGCAGGAAATTACAAACCTTAATTGTAATTGGTATGCAAATGGCAACTTAATAGCTTCGGATATTTCCGGTCTTTATGTAAAACCTACCGAAAGCACTACATACATAGTAGAACAAAATTTATGTGGCACTATTACGTACGATACGGTTTTAATAAAAGTAAACCATGCCGGCATTGTAGAAAACTATGCTATGGCAAATCTCTTCAGGGTTTATCCTAATCCCTCCAACGGTTTAATATATATAGTTCCCCAGGGAGTAAATTGCGACAATGTACAGGTAAGCATTTCTAATTTGACAGGCAAAACCGTTTATAATTCTTCATTAACTGTGAAGGACGGCGTATGTAACTTTAATTTAAAAATCGAACCCGGGATTTACTTTATAAAAATTACCGTTTGCTCTTCTGAAGAAAAAATAATTAAAAAGTTGATTATTCAATAAACAATTTAAAGGGCGGCAAAAAGCCGCCTTTTTTAGCAACCTTATAAAAATTTTTACGTCTAACCATTATGAAATATTTAATAACGATAGTTTTATTAGTTTTTACATTAAGTTCTTTTTCGCAAAATTTAGTTCCAAACCCAAGTTTTGAAATTTATAGTAGTTGCCCTTCAGGACAAAATCAAATAAATTTTGCATTAGACTGGATGAATCCTACTACTGCGGGAAGTCCAGACTATTACAATACTTGTTCTTCTTCGCCAATAGTAAGTGTACCATTACAGTCATTTGGTATATTTAATTCTTTTCAAAACCCTCATTCAGGAAACGCTTATGTAGCTATAGTTGTCTATGGCACATATGCTCAAAATGAAAGAGAGTATATACAAACCACTTTAATGTCTTCACTTATTAATGGAAGTTGTTATTACGTAAATTTCTATATAAATGAAGTTGATTGTAGTGGTTTAGCCTGTAATAATATTGGAATA
>Ga0302253_1000344_pt1 | contig 40980 bp, 56 predicted proteins | sample AAG_RA_Trp_MG_FD_193537 | JGI IMG/M metagenome (GOLD analysis project Ga0302253, IMG submission 193537) | Enriched activated sludge microbial communities from anaerobic digester in WTTP, New Holstein, Wisconsin, United States - AAG_RA_Trp | ecosystem: Engineered > Bioreactor > Anaerobic >...
GGTGTTCATTCCCCAAAATCCCCCAACACCGGACTTTCTCATGACGGAAACGCTACGGCAGAACCTGTCTCCTTTCAATCGTCAAGCTATACGAAACGCCGGAGGGGTGTCAACGAAATACTGGCCGTGTGGAGGGGTGTGATAACTAACTATTGAAAATTGCGATAACTGACTTCCGGGATGCTTGACGATGATTTAACTGGTAGTAAATTTTCGTGTTGAATCAAATGATTTTTGATTCATACTTCTAGATTGAGAATATTTATTTTGTGTCGATCTGTTTAAATTTTTTATGCGTTAGTTTGAGTGATTTTTTTACATCTTTTAAATCTTCGGCAAGAGCAAGATCCTCTGGTTTCGTACCACTGATTTCCATCATGGCCTTTCTTACCTGGCCACCGACTGTTTCAGCAATTTCTTCCAGCCTGCCTTGCCCGTATGCCTGATCCTTTTTAATCTTTGCTTCTGTTTGAGTTATTCTAAAAAGATTAGACGCAAGTTCTTCCTTTCCCATAAAATCTAACAAGCTTCTTTTGATATCGGTAAGGCCTTTTATCTGTTTCAGCTCGCTTAGGTTTTTGTTGTACATCCCGCGATAACCAGCATTTTGAAAAAGAGTGTAATGAGTAACACCATGCTGATTTGCGACGCCACTTAATGACTTTTCCCGATCGCTTATTTCATCCCTAACCAGAACACGTTCAACATTTTCTGATTCAACAAGATAATTTCTAAAAGTTTCTGCTATACATATAAAATATACTTGTGCTTTGGCAACTTGTTCTTTCCTGGTATCGCCATTCAGAGCAACCAGATAACAGGCAAATCTCGTTAATTTGAGATCTGAAACAACCTTACCATCCAATTTGCGTTCTGTTTGTATGAATGTATCAGCCACATTGATATTCAGAGCTGTACATGCAGCAATAGCACGATTGATTACTCCACGGAAAGAATCATAATTATCATACCCCAACAAATGCATAAAATCTCTAGCATACCAATATTTAACGGCATTTTCGTGCCCTAAAGTATCAAAGTTGGGTTTAGTGTCATCGAAATGAAAGACTTCCATGGGGTAAGAATATTCTTTCATGCTATGCCTCCTTGGTATCCGGAGGTGCAATATCATATGTGGAGATATTTAACAAATAGATACTCCCGTGCACCGAATGAAATGATTTTTGATTGTACTTATAATTGAGAAAATCCTTGCGTGACTTCGTCTTAATCACACCCCTCTGCCCTCCATCTTAATGCCGTCATTACAGAATGATATATATTAAAAATAAAGGATTTCAATTGCATAATAAGGAAGAAGAAACCTGTAAATAAAAGCACATACGATGCCTTTACAATACACACTTTGAGACATTCACTGTATGGAGAATAGGATAGTAAAAGGCTTAGGAATCCACCTTTGTGACCGAGGATCTCTATCAATAAACAAAATACTGTAAACGATAAATAATAGATAAAGACTCTAAGAAAAATAAAGTAATTATGTTTAAGCCAAGAAAGTCCACTGTCTGGATGCGGGATTTCAGCCATGCTAAGAGAAAGACTCGGCTGCGAAATTGTCGCGAATATTGTAAATCCAGCGACCAAAAACCCCAAAATGCTCAATGCAACAGTGAGACTAGTATAGGCAAACTCGCGGACAATATCCAGCATCTCGTTGACCGGTTGAGCTGTCAGTAAAGAATTCAATACTAGAATAACAAAAATTATAGTCGTCATTCCCGCGTTAAAGCAACTCGTTTTAATGCGACGCGAAGATACGTATATGTCCCAAAGACTCTTTTCTTTTGTTAATTCCTTTGGTGTAAAAACATCGTTATTTATGGTCATGAAGAGAGCCTCTGAATCAAAGAGTTTATTATCCTCATAGCTTTCTCTGATGTAGGTGGTAACTTAATTAATCCTTCTTCTGCTAATCCAATGAATGACCTATATAAGTCATAAGCTGCTTTTTCAGGAGCATCACTCAAATCATCAATGGGTTTCCTTAACTGGAAATGTTCATTATTTCCGATGAGCTTATCACCTTCGCTATCGAAACCACTCAATTTTACAGACTGGTTTCCTTGTAATGTAGCTTCTGTGACTTCTTTAACTGCAGCCTCTTTATTAAGACCACCGTTATTAATATGCTTCACAACCGATCTTGCACTACCAATCGCATCCTTGCGTCTCTGTAACTCCTCAAAAAATCGATCATTATCATTTTCATCATTTCTGTCAGACAAAAAAATTTCAATAGTTTTTAGAACATTATATTTATTTATAAAATTTTCAATACTATCTTCTGATGTCAAGGGTATAAGATCCAACGTGGGATTGGGAAGGAATTCATAAAGATCACGCTTTGTGACTTTAGGGAGATTGGGGAATTTTCTGCGCTCAACTTTATTTTTCTCATATTCTTTTTTAATATAATCCTTATGTTTTTTGCGGAGGAACGCTAATAGAGTCGCCTTAAACGATTCCTTTGTCGGGGCATCCCTTGTTTCTCTCACATATACAAGTCTATGATTATTCAATATCAAGAGGAATATAGCGGATGGAGAAGACCGCATTAACCCAGGATCTTTGACTAGTCCTTTCCCTTGTTCGAATATTTGTTCGCGCCGCAAGGTAGTGTCTTTTATAAAACGACCAGCCAAACCAACAAAGACTTCATTATTATTTTCCTGCAGCTTTACGAGGGAGACTTGGTGGAGAAAATGGCTTGTCATTTCATATCGCCTGACCAAGTTCACATCAAAGAAAGCCGGGAGAACGATGTCTTCAATATGATCCAACAATACTTGATCACCAAACCTACAAATAAGATTAGCTATTTCCATATTCAATGTTCTGTCCGACATGCAGTTTTTCTCCTTTCAAATTTAGATGACAATAAAATTTCTTCATTCAGAATTTAATAAGGGCTGTCTTTTATGCTGCCGTGTTCATGGGCATATGCATTTTCTAACGCCTGCTTGAGTTTTGTCATGTCTCGTAATTTATGAGCTTCCTTATTGATGGAGCTAGTTATTCCGTAGGCCCTAACAATTTTGTCGTTTAAATCCCAGATCTGTTTACGGATACTTTCCATCATTTGATAAACCTCGACGTGTTCCTCTTTTGTAAATCCTTTGTATAGTTTTTCCATATAGTAATCTCCTCTTATAAAAATATGGATGCTGTTACCGCACATCGTTTCCGACAAAGACGACGGCTTCAATATCCCCGCCCATGGCGTTTTTTGTCTCGAATGTACCGGCGTAATAACCTGCGCAGGTGATTTTTTGTCCGGATCTGATTTTGGAGATATCGCCCTGGTAAATATAGTCAATAGTGATTGACCCCATAGGAGAATTAGGATTTTGGGCCAGTAAAAGCAATTCCGACCACTGGCCGGGATACTGATCGGGAGGGAGCTGTTCGATCTTATAAAGTTCACCTGTTACACGAATCATCTTTCCGAGATAATCATAGGGGCTGGTTGTTATTTTCTCAATCGAAACCGATACGGACTTGTCCCACACCGACGCCTGCCGAAGTTTATTAATCTTACCCACTGCAATGGCAATATTCCCATTAACCGTGACCATCTTATCGGACGTGTTGAACGGTGTATCCACCGTGGATTCAGCCGTTTCACTGACATTGTTTTGAGCATTCCCCGATGGCTGAAATAAGAAATCGGCATTGTAAAAAAGAACAAAAAATAAACCTGCAACAGCCAGAAGTGTGACTTTCCAAAGGCGTCCGGTTGCATGGACAGGGGCTTCCTGTGCTGCGGCAATTAAGGAGTTTCTTTTTATCAGATATAAAGGGAATCCCGCGATCCATAACAATAGAGTAACGGATGCCCATGCCCCGGCAGACATATTAAAGAATCCTTTCTGTCCCGGTATCTTTCCGATGTTGTGATTTGTCGCATCGATATACACCAAAACTGCCGAAATACTGATAATAATGGTGATAATAAGACCGAACATGGTTATTTCCTCCCCGGGAAATGAGTGATTGGTTGTGTATTAAGTGAAAAGGATAACCGCTGATGAATCAGGAAATTTAAATCGGTAGTTTTTTCATGATGGCCCCCGGTTGAGATATTTGATTTTTTGAAGATCTTTCTTATTGCTCCCGGGCTGGGCCGGGCTTTTGTTATGCCGCCTTTCCTTACTGCTGTATGGTCCCGGAAACGAAAGAAAGACGACGTTATTTATTCGTTTCCGGACGTATTGGTGAGACAGTCGGCGCTTCCATCCGGGTTCTCGTAGGTGGCTTTGAGGCGGTTGACTTCGTGTTTCAACGTCAGCATTTCATTTTTTAGGTCCGCGACGGCATTGTTTATTTCCGTCTGCATCCTTTGTTCAAACTCTTTTTGATTCGTTTCTAAATTTGCGATTCGTTCTTCCGCATCGACAGCCTTTGCAAATGATCTAATATTAAGATGCAGTGCCGTCGCGTAGGCTGTTCCAGATTCAAGCACTCGAGTCGCTAAAAACAAGTCTTCAGATATTTTGATGTTATCTGTTTCTGCGGTTTGAAAGATGGGAGAATCTTTCTTCAATTCTTCGGTCGTTGATTTTAGCCCTGATTTCATCGGCCCCTCGCCGGTCAATACCCACAGACGATTATAGCCTAATTTTTCTTCCATCTGTTGGGCTATTTCGCGCGAGATTTTTGTATTATCTATCTCTGCATACTTAATTTTATGCAATGGTATCCCAGTATTATCAGCCAATTTTGCCTGGCTTATCCCTCCAAGATCATCTCGAATTATTTTTAACCTACTTTCACCCATTGGACTAATTTTTCTCTTGACATGGTTGAAATATTCGTCTATCTACCCATCCTATGAACGCCATATACATTTCAAAACAGAACAAAAAAAGAGGCCGCTACGTGAGCGGGCTCCTTATCCTGCACGGTATTACCCAGGCCGAGCTTGTCGAGAAGAGCGGCCTTTCGCAGTCTTTCATATCCAACATCATCACAGGGCGCCGCGTAGGCGCCAAGGAAAAGGGCAAATTGGTGCGACGGATCATCGCCGAATCCCTGGGCATGAAGGAAAGCGAACTCTGGCCCGACAAGGCCGCGTAACGTCCGTCAAATTCGTTTTGACTATATCAAAAACTGAGAGGGATGCAATGTCAAAAAAAAGCAAGTCAATCGACGAAAAGCAGTTGAGCATCTTCTCGCTCCTCGAACCGGAAACACCGCCCCAGCCCGGCAGCATGGACATCAGCATGAAGCTACGCCACGCCGTTTCCGCCGCCATCCGGAACTCGGGAAAAGACCGCATCGACATCTGCGCCGAGATCTACAAGCTGAGCGGGAAAGAGGTGCCGAAAAGCACTCTGGACGGCTGGTCGGCGGAAAGCCGGGACCTGTCAAACGACAGCCTCGATTTTAACGGAAACAAGCGCTGGGGGATAAGCTGCGACATCCTGCCCGCTTTCTGCGCGGCGACGGGCGACTGGAATCCGCTGTTCATCCTGGTCGAGGCCTGCCAGTACAAGGCCCTCAAGGGGAAAGACGTGGTCCGGGCGCGGATCGGATTGCTCAAGGAAGAGATCACGAAAAAGTCACAGGAACTGAAGGGCCTAGAAAAGGCCCTGGTGGAATCGGAATAGGAGGCCCTATGGCTGCAAAGAGTTGCAGGAAAATAGACGTGTTGATGACGACGGACTGGCTCCTGGGAATTCTCCAGGACTCGCGGGAACCGATCAGCGTGTCGGAATTGTCCCGGCTGAGCGGTTTTTCGGTGGATACGGTCTTCCGCCAGATGGGAACGATGGAAGATATCCGCTGGGTCGAGCGGATCGGAGAGGGGTACGTTCTGGGGATGCGGCTGGCGGTGATCTGGGCCAGGAGAAAAACCCTGACGGAAAGCAAGATCGAACGGGCAAGGCAGGACTTATCGGAACTGACGGGAGGAAACAATGAGTAAAACGGAAGCGGACATGCTGGTACAGAACTATTCGGAGGCGGCGGAGTCGCAGGAGGCTATGAAAAAGGATATGGAAAAGTCCGCCGAACAGGTCCAGCGGGAAAAGGAAGAAGCTATCGCCAATATTTATGAAATGGCGGGCAAGATCAAGGCGACACATTTCTTTAAAGAGCAGGCAGGATTCTTTGATCTCCTACTATTAAAGCAAGTTAAGGATTCAAAAGAATACCGTACACGCCTCGGACTGACGTGGGAAGCATTTTGCGATTCCATTGGGGTAAAGAGGCGAACTATTGATGAACACTTAGAAGACCTGCAACCATTTAGACTGGATTTTTTGGCGGCGTTCCGCCAATTTTCAGGAGTTGATTTAAGTAAAATTAAGTATTTAGGAATGGCAATCAACGAAAAAATGGCGGAGGTCGCCGAAAACGCCATTACCTACAACGGTGAGACCATCCCCCTGGACGCCGAACATCGTGACGACATCCAGGCCCTCCTGGAAACCCTGGAAGAATCCCACAAAAAGCAGATCGAGGACAAGGACGCCACGCTGGCCGCGAAGGACCGGCTCCTGAAGGCCAAGGAAGAACTGGTCAACAAGATGGAGCGGGAACTGAAGCGCCTGGAGAAGACCGTGCCCAAGTCGGAACTCACGGAAGAGGAACAGGACGCCGTGAACCTCCTGGCCCAAGTTCAGTCCGACTTTATCGCCGGGCTGTCCGACATCAAAAAGAAGATCGATCCCAGGTCGGCCCCGGAGATCGCCCTCCGCCAGTATTATTACCTGCTGATCTACGTTTCCAAACAGGCGCTGGAAGAGCGCCTGGCGCTGCAGTCCTATTATGAGGGGGCCGAGGAGGTTCCCTGGGAAATTACGGAATTCGAACTGCCTCCAGAGGACGTCCTCATCGACAACATGCCCATGACCGCAGGGCGGGGCATGGGGGAGAAGGTCAAGGCAAAGATCGCGGAGCGGCAGGCAAGGAAGGTATGACGATCATGGCGGTGACGGAGTCGATACTGGATCACGTGGAGGCGAGCCTGCGGGGGCTGTCCGTTTCAGAGGCGTCGCAGAAATTGAAGGACCTGGCCCGTCATTACGGCGTGCCCGTGGCGACCGTCAACCGCTGGGCCAAAAAGCGAGGCCTGCGCTGGCGGAAGGTGAAGACGAACAAGGGTACTTCCGCCGTCTCACGAGAGGTTCTGAAAGAAGCATCCGCCATACTCCTGGCCACGCGCCGGACATCGAACCAGATTCCGCTTCCCGCCTGCGACGCCAAGGAAATCCTCGAAGACTCCGGCGTCGATACGAAGGTTTCTACAAGCTGGTTCCTCGCCCGTATGAGGCAGGAACAAATCTCCGCGAAGGACCTCCTCAGGCCGTCCCCCCATCAAACCCTTTTATCCGATCATCCGAACCACGTCTGGCAGTTCGACGTGACCAACTGCCTTCAGTATTTCCTGGACGAGAAGCGGGGCCTGGGCGAGCGGGACACGGAAATGACGATGTACAAGAACAAGGTGGTCAAGACGGCCAAGGCCATCAAAAAGGAACTGCTCCGCTATGTCGTGGTCGATCACTGCAGCGGGGCCATATTTTTCAGGTATTTCTACGCCTCGGGCGAGAAGGCGTCCGACGGATCGGCGTTTCTGTACGAGGCCATGCGTCCCAAAGACGAATTGATCAAGCGGACCTGGAACGGATCGTCGGCCACGAAGCTGGGCAAGTACCGTTTCCACGGCGTTCCCTTCATCCTGGTCGTCGACCGGGGCTCCATCGCGACCGCCAAGGCCAACCAGGCCCTTTTCGACGCCCTGCGGATCGAACTGAAACCGCACATGCCGGGCAATCCGCGGGCGAAGGGCGCCGTCGAAGGGATGATGCACTACATCAACCGCTTCGAGGGCCGCCTGAAGCTGCAGCGCCCCGCTGATCTGGACGAGTTGAACCGCTGGGCGCTCGACTGGTGCGTGTACATTAACGCCGCGCAGAAGATGCGCGACATCGCCCCTCGGTCCGTCCTGTGGTCCTACATTACCCAGGAACAACTGAGGCTTTGCCCGGACGAGGACCTCTTCCGACTCTTAATCCGTGAACCGACGATCCGGCGCAAGGCCAGCGGCGCCCGGATCATCAGCGTGGACAATCTCGAATACCAGATCGAGGATCCCCAGGCGGCGGGGCAGTGGGTGGACGTGGTCCGCCATCCCTACGAATATCCGGCCGTCGAGGTGCACTGCAACGGCTATGTCTGGCTCTGCCGGCCGATTGAGAAAGACCGCTACGGCCGCCTGACCGCCGGCGTTTCCTACGGCACCTACCGGGCCATCAGGCAGACGGAAACGCAAAAGGCCAAAACGGAGATGGAAAAGACGGCGGAAAAGTGGGGCCTTTCCTGGAAGGGCACGGGGGACAAGCGCCGCGCCGAAGCGCCGCCGGTCGGGTTCGTGTCGCCGCTCCAGGTCATGGGGCACCAGGCGGAGAAGGTCGGCAACCTGGAATTCATCGACAAACGCGGGATACCCCTGGAGATCAGGGAGCCGGAAATGCCTGCAAACGAGACGATGAGGATGGACGCGGCCACGGTATCGCGGGGAATCGTTGCCCGGAGAATTTCTTTCGTCGAATTTCTCAAGCAACTGCGGGCGGAGATCGGCGTCATTTCCCCAACGCTGAACGGAGATTTGCGGGAACGTTACGCTGAAGGCATCGAAGTTGTGGAAGCGGACAACGCGATCCGGGCCATTGCGGACGGGACCTGGCCGATGGAGGAACACCGGGCCATGGAATCGGCCGGGTAAGGATCGGTGGAAAAAATGGAAATTCGCAATAGCAAAGACTTTTGGAAGTTTATTGTGGGCTTTATGACCGTAGGCGCTCTTTGGTTGGCGGCCTGTTACAGGCTAATCGAGGGAATCCTGGGGCGCGATAAGCGGTAATCCGGACACTCAGGAGGTGAACTGTGGGACGACCGAAAACGCGGGAACAAACGCCGTATCAAATGGACTTTGTCCCCATTGTGCTGAAGTCATTGACGTTGGATTGCGGAATCAGCCAGGGCGATATCGCCAGGGAAACGGGACTGTCCCGTCCGGCGATCAACCTGATGCTGAATCGTGGTTACATGCCCATCAAACACCCCGAGACCAGGGGAATTATCGAGGGCATGCTGGAACGGGACCGGCGGGTCATGCAGTGGCTGGCGGATCGCCTGATGAATGTCGAGGACGTGTGGACGCCATCGGGAAAGGCCCTGCGCAATGCGCTCCCCGCGGGGATTGGGGATAAAATCGCGGCGGGCATGAAACGACCCGCCATGGTGCCGGGCGACCCGGAACAACTTATCATGAAATGGGAGGTGGAAATGCTCAGTCAGGAGGCAATTCAGTATTTCAAATTATTCAGGAACCCGTTCGTTGACGATGTCCAGAAGGAATCGGACATATATATGAGCGAGGAGCACCGTTACATCGAGGCGGCCATGATCGACGCGGCGCGCCACGGCGGGTTTTTGGCGGTCATCGGAGAAGTCGGATCCGGGAAAAGCGTCATGCGGCGCAAGGTAGTAGAACAGTTACGTCGGGACGGCGACGTGATCGTCATCTTCCCGCAGATGATCGACAAGACGCGGGTCAACGCCGCCAGCATCTGCGACGCCATCATCATGGACCTGTCGGAGCAGCGCCCACGGCAGAAACTGGAGGACAAGACCCGCCAGGTCCACAAGCTGCTCCTGGAGCGGGCAAAGCAGGGTTTCCGATCCGTCCTCATTGTCGAGGAGGCCCACGATCTGCACACGAATACACTCAAGTACCTGAAGCGGTTCTACGAACTGGAAGACGGCTACCGTAAACTGCTCGGCATCATCCTCGTCGGCCAGACGGAATTAAAAAATCTGTTTAATGAAAAAGCCCACATCGATATGCGGGAGGTCATCCGCCGGATCCAGGTGGCGGAGATCAAGGGGCTGAACGGCGGTACCCGTGACTACCTGGCCCTGAAATTCAAGCGTGTCGGGGCAAAAATAGAGAATCTTTTCGACGAGAGCGCATTTGCGGCCCTGTCCCGCCGACTGACTGCCGTGGACCGGAATAACAGGGCCATCTCACACGCCTATCCGTTGAACGTCAACAACTATGTCTCCCGCGCCATGAACGAGGCCTATTCCCTCGGCGAATCGAAAATCACGGAGGCGATCATCATGAAAATAGAAAGTGCGGATGAATTTTGAAGAGGGAGCCGACCATGATCAAAAGAATCGTCACTTACATCGGGCGGGAGCCCTGGGACGTGGAAATTTTGCGGCAGGAAAAAATACTGAACCGGTGTTGCTGGGCGGCGATCGCCATCGCTTTGATCGTTTTTGTCCCGGTCTGCCTGCGGGTCCTGGCGAGGTGAAAGCGATGAAACAGCAACGATGGGAAAAGAGGCGTGAAGAGCCGCATCGAACCGATCGGCGCCCGTCCGGTCTCTCTGGCCAGGGAACCCCGGACAGACGGCGTTGCGGCAATGGAAACCATTGTCCGGTGAGGAACGAGCGGATCGACACGGCAACGTGCATTGTACAGCAAACCAGGCAGCCGGACAAGTGCTTCGGCTGCCGACAATTCAGGAGGTAAAAACCATGGCGACACTGGGCGACATTGAAAGACTGACGAAGGCTTTCGCCGACGGGCGGGGGCAACTGGCGGATCGGGTCCGGACCCTGGAACACGAAATCACCGCGATCAAGCGCCGCCGCCTGCAGGGGATCAAAAATACCGTCAACGCGGTCCTGGAACTGCAGTCCTCATTGAAAGCGGCCCTGGAGGACAGCCGGGATCTGTTCGTGAAGCCCCGGACGATGATCTTCCACGGCGTCAAGATCGGCTTCCAGAAGGGCAAGGGAAAAATCTCCTGGGCGGACGACGCCCAGGTGGTCAAACTGATCAGAAAACACCTGCCCGATCAGGCGGACGTCCTCGTCAAGACGACGGAAAAGCCCGTCAAGGATGCCCTGCAGCAGCTATCCGCCGCCGATCTGAAGCGGATCGGCGTCCTGGTCGAGGAAACCGGGGACCAGGTCGTGATCAAGAGCACGGACAGCGAAATCGACAAGTTCGTGGACACCCTCCTGAAGGAGGACGAGCCGGAGAAAGAAGAGGTGGTGGCATGAAGGATCAATTACTGGAAAACATGAACATGCTCGAAATCATGATCCGAGCCGAATCCAGCAGGCAGGTTGAGAAATGGGGCGTTCAGGATCGATCACCATTTGAATGGCTGACCTATATTATCGAGGAAGTCGGCGAACTGGCCGATGCGATCCAGGCATGCGAGTACCAGGGGGAAGATCCGCAGCAGGTTGTTACCGAAGCCGTTCAGGCGGCAACCCTGTGCCTCAAGGTCGCGGAAATGCATATTCCTCCGCACGAAACGACACCGGACAAGGAGGTGGCGGCATGAAAGATTCGGACACGATAACGGTGGATGTTACCGATAAGATCTGGATACGCGCGGCGGCCAGTGTGCCGGACGGCTACGAGGTTGTCCTGTCCGGGCGGACGCAACCGGGTGATCGGCTCTACGATCTCTGGGGCGAATGGCATGGGAAACCTCTGCTGAGCCCCGATGACGATCAGCTCATCGGCATCGCGGTTTTTACCTTTTTCGCGGTCGCCCGGAAAGTGGCGTCAGTGAAATGATCAAGGATGCCTCCCGCGACCGGGCTTGCGGGACCTGCCGCCATTACGGATACCGGACAGGCAATCCCAATGGATGGCGCTGGGCCTGCTGTCAAAAGAAACGCTTTTGGTTCCCCGACATGGAAGCTCGTCCGGGAGAACGGAAAGGATGCGAGGACTGGGAATAATGGGAACGGGACGACTCAAAAAGAAAGACGATCTGCACTATCGGAAGGGATCAACCGCCGCTCACTTTAATTGTGAGTGCTGTAAAAGTTTTGTGGAGAACTTCGAAGTACGCGGACTGGGCGGAAATGTGCTGGCCATCGAGGGCCGCTGCCGCCTCATGGGCATGGAGTACTCTCGTCGTTACCGCGTCCGGCCGGACCATCGATGTGATGCCCAGGAACTGGATCGTGATAAATGCTGGTGGATGAAGGGAGACCGCTGATGCGTCTCGTCTGTCCATCGTGCGGAGCCGTGGCCAGTGCGGAAGCCTGGCAGAACGATTCGGCCATCCGCTACACCTTCGAGGCCCTGGTGCAGTTGCCCTCCCCGGTCCTGCGCCAGAGCCTTTCCTATCTGGGGCTTTTTCGCCAGGGGACGAAGGCCCTTCCCTGGCGGCGCGCCCTGACGATTGCCCGGAGCCTGAAAGACCTGGTCGAAACGGGCTCGGTCCACTGGCAGGGCGGCGAGACGCGTCCCTGCTCGGCGGAAATCTGGGGCAAGGCCATGGAGGCGACGCTTTCCAGCGGACCGAAGGGCCTCAAGAATCACAACTATCTCCGCCACGTGGCCTGGGAACTGGCGGCGGAACTCGCCGCCAGGGCCGAAGCGGACCGGGAGGCCGCCCGGCAGCGTCGGCGCAAAGATACGGATGAAGAACCGCCCCCCATGTCCGATGCGACCAAAAAGATAATCGACGATCTGCACAACAAATGGGGGATGAAATGAGAACCGGCGTCCCTATAGAGCGCCCCGTCCGGATGATCGAGCCGATCCAGACCAAAATGATCCACACGGCGATCGCCAAGCTGGGCCTGTCCGACGACGACTACCGGACGATCCTCCAGGGCCGTTTCAAAAAGACGTCGTCTACGGCATTGACATACACGGAAGCCCACAACCTGATCGAGTATTTCAAGGCCATGGGATTCAAGATCACGCGCAGGACCAGTGAACGCGGCTACTCCCGCCGCGTGCGCCATCTGCATTTGAAAGACAAGGTCGTTTTCCTGCCGACCATCCAGCAGATGAACCTGATCGAGGTCCTGGTGAAAAAGGTCGACTGGCGCTACGAGGACGGCTATGAGCGCTGGCGGCGCAAGTACATGAAGATCGACCGGATCACGACCACGGAAGAGGCGAGCACGGTCATCGAGGGCCTAAAGGGCCTGATCGTGCATCAAAAAGGAGAGCACGCCCTGTGAAAGACGACTGGCTGTCTGATATCGCAGCGGAAATTACAACGGAATGCCTTCCCGAGAATTACCAAGAAATCGCCCGGATTGCAGGCGTTGACGCGGCCGTGAAGCTCTCTCAATACCTTGGCGGGTCCCGCTTCTATTACCCGAAAATCGACAGCCTTATCAGGAAGAAAAGAGACGAACGCATTCGGCGTGAGTTCGACGGCGCCAACCACCGCGAGCTGGCCCGCCGTTACGATCTAACGGAAACGCGCATCCGCGACATTGTCCAGCGGAAAACCCCTCAACAGATAGACCTTTTCTGATCATCATTCTTCACTCCTATCATCAAAATTTCTCAAGCGTTTTGGTAGTTTACCTTTGCGCAATCCCCTATCATCGCACCTCAAGAGATAACCTCCTGTAAAACCCAGACGGGCCGCGGCGCCTCCATCCGCCACGGCCCGAACGGGCGATGGCAACGGAAAGGGAAAATTCATGGCATCCCGGAAAATTGAAGACTGTGTGATTGCGCTCCAGGACAAATTTTTCCTTTTCGATCTCCGGATGAAGGCGGTTGGAATCCCTTTTTTGATCACCTGCACCGCCCGGACCGTCAAGGAACAGATTGCCTTCTACGCCCAGGGACGGGAGACGCTGAAGCAGACCAACGCCCTCCGAAAAATGGCGGGATTGCCGCCGATCTCCCCGGAGGAAAACGCCCGGAAAGTCACCTGGACATTAAACTCCAAGCACCTGGTGGATCTGGACGACGGCAATCCCGGAAACGACAAGTCCCGTGCCTTCGACATCGTTATCACTCGTAACGGGAAACCATGTTGGGACGTAAAGGCGGACGTCAACCAAAACCAAATAGCGGATTACGTGGAGGCGGGGCGGATCGGGAAAAGCGTCGGCCTCATATGGGGTGGAAACTTCAGAACGCCGGACATGCCCCACTTTGAAATCTAATTATCCCTGGAAGCCCCCGGCCGTACCGGATTGAGACGCCGGTCGGGGGCCATATTCAGAAATAGGAACCGGACAATGACGTCCGGCTCCACACAACAAATCAAATTGTTGTCAACAACAAATTGATTTGTTGGGGAACGGAATGCCGATGTTGAAATTACAACCGGGCGACCTCTGTGTCGTCAAGACCCAGTCGGCGATCGCCGGAACGATCAACGCCGCTCAGCGCTTTCTGTCACGGGACGGCAAGGCGGAGTACAACCATGCCCTCTTGATTGTGGACGAGAGCGGAAATACCTACGAGTCCCTCCTGCGGATTGATCATTACAACCTTGAGCAATATGTCCGCCGTCCGGTCTGGATTGTGCGGCACAAACATATGACCCGCGACTGTTTCAAGGCGGGTTATCAGGATGTCCTCCAATATGATGGCAAACTCTATCCCTGGTGGCGACTACCCATGCACTTCCTGCACCTGGCCCAGTACATCCACTGGAGCTATCCGGTCTGCTCGGAACTTGTGGGGGTGTTTCTGAATAAAGCCGGTTTGAGCAATTCAACCGGCTGGGGCTGGAGTCCCGACGACCTGGCGGACCTGTGGGCGGAGTCAAAATATTACGAGACCATTTTTCGCGGTGTCCTAAACCCTTACATTATACCGTTACAACTCAGCACACAAGACGAGGTGAAAAAATGAGAAAGACCATACTGAGGCTGCTGGCTTTGATCGTTATTCTAATCTGCACTACGGGCGCTTATGCGTCGGATCAGCCGGCGGATAATAATCAATGGACCAGGGAAGACACCATCAAGGAGGCGACCTTCATCGGGCTGCTTTGCCTGGAAAAGGCGCAGCGCAACTACGTTGCCGATCACGGCGGCATGTACGTGCCCAATCCGTTTCTCGGGCCGAATCGCAGGGAAAGCGACGTGGACAAATTTTTGATCGCGTCGGCGATCCTGCATCCCGTCATCAGCTATCTGCTGCCGCGCCAGTGGCGCAACTGGTGGCAGTACGGGACCCTGATCATCGAGGGAACCTCCATCGCGGCCAACATGAGTTTCGGCGTGGGGTTTGAGTTCTGATGGATGAAATCGACCAGGCGCAACAGAATGAAGAAATCTTCCGCCAAAATTCCTTAAATCGGCATTTTGGGCGGACGCAGAATAACCAGGTGAAATCGAGAGCAGCCGGCCCGGCCGTCACCTCTGCACAGGGGGATGGACCGGGACCCGGAACACACTTTTGCGCCGAATGCGGCGACGAGATCGACGCGGGCCGCATGGAGGCCAACCCTCACGCGATCCGCTGCTTCGAATGCCAGGCAAAACATGAGCGCAAGCGCCGGGCGGAGGGCATGGCATGAGCTGGACCGAGGTGTTCAAATCCCTCTGTTTTTGGGGGCCGGGATGCGTCATCGCCGGGGTCATCATCTACGCTGTCTATTCCTTGGCCAGCAAGATCGGCGTGGCCTTCGTCAAGGCCCAGCAGGATCTGGCAGCCGCTACGGCCCAGCAGGCGCAGAGCATGGAGGGGCTCCGTCAGTCCCTTACCGATTACATCCGAAAGGACAACAACGAGCACCAGGAGATGCTCGTTCTCCTGAAATATCTTGCAAAGCATCATGAGGCCCTGGTCGCCGTGGCCAGGGAACACAATAACCGCCATCATAACGGGAGTGACGATGAAATTGACTGCTGAAAAGAACCGGCGCCTGCGGATCGCCATCCTGGAAATCCTGAATACGGGGCACCTCAGCCCCATGGACACGAAAAGTCTCGCCTGGCACCTGGGAAACCTTGGGTATCCTATGCCGGAGGACTTGCTGCTGGCGCACCTGCAGTACCTGGAAGAACTGGGCTACGTCCAGAACGAAACGAGGAGCGACATCGGCCTGGAAGTCCGGCATGCCCGGCTGACGGCGAAGGGCTGGAAACTGATCGATGGATGGCTCAGGGACGAGGGCATCGACGAGGCACTCTGATGGCAGGCAAAAGCTACATAGCCGAGACAAGGGAGCTGTCCTTCCGCACCTGGCGTGAATGCGGCCAGAACATCGAGCTGACCATCAAAACGATGAAGGACAGGCACGACGTCCCGATCACGAAGCCGACCCTCTACGCCTGGATGGAGAAGTTCAACTGGAAGGAACGGGCGACGCGTGCGGAGGTGGAAGAACAACGGGTTAGTGACGCCATTGTGACCGACGAGGGAAAGATCCTGGCCGACCTGGAGAAGCAACGCCAGAAATACGAGCGCTACTTCAACAGCCTCGGGGAAATGGCCATCGATCCCCAGGCCACCTATGCCTACAACAGCCTGGCCAAGACGATCGCGGACATCAAGATCCGCTGCCGGGGACCAGAGATAAAGATGGATAGACCGGCACTTTTCATGGAATCCATGGAGTTCATCGCCGGATTTCTGAAGGAAAAGGACCCCGAAGGGCTAAAAATTTTGGCCCGGAATTTTGACGGTATTGTCGATGCCTTCAAGGTGAAGCATGCGCAAGCGACCTGAGATCACCGAGAACCGTTTTGACCTGTGGGCGGAGCAGCTCAAGGGGTGGATCGAAGAATCCGTCTCGCCGTTTGAAGACGACACGCCGGAAAAGCAGGCCGCACGCAAGGAACGCGGGCGGCACGATCTCCTGTATTTCTGCAAGACCTATCTGCCCCATTACTTTACCGCGGATTTCGGCGACTTTCACCGAGAGTGGGAGGAACTGACGGAACTGCGCGACGAGATTGTTCTGACCGCTGCCCCGCGTGAACATGCGAAGTCTACGTTTTTTACCTTCGCCGTACCGATCCGGAACATTGTGTATGCCCTACGCTGGTTCCAGATGATTATCTCCGATACGAACGATCAGGCAACGGGCTTCACCCTGCCGATCCGGCTAGAGCTGGAAGAAAACCCGCGCATCAGAATCGACTTCGGTGATCTGCGCGGCCGTCCCTGGAAGGCCAACGATTACACGACGGGCAACGGCGTTCGCACCCTTGCCCGCGGCCGGGGGGAGAAGGTCCGCGGTCTAAAGAACCGCCAGTACCGACCGGATTTCGCCGTTGTGGACGATTTCGAGAATGACGAGAATGTCGAAAACCCAAGGCTTGTCGAGGCGGGCATGCGCTGGCTGAAGCGGGCCGTTATCGGATCGCTCGGCTCCGGATACCTGTTCCTCATGGTGGGCAATCTCTTCCATCCGAAAAGCGTGCTATCCCAGTTCATCGCCGCCAAAGACGAAGACGGAAAACCTCTCTACATCAGCAGGGTTTATAGGGCATGGCTCGATTACGGGAAAGCGGATCAGCGCCCCCTCTGGCCTGCGGCCTGGCCTGCCGAGCGCCTGGAGAAAAAGCGCCGCTCCATGGGATCCGTCGATTTCAACGCCGAGATGATGAATCTGACCGGTGCGGAGAATTCGCCGTTTCCGGAGGCCTGGTTCGTTTATTATGAACCGGGAGAACTCAAGGGTAAAAGGCTGTTTACGGTATCGTTCGTCGATCCCAGCGCGAAAAGTGGGGAAGCAAATGACTTCAAGGCGATTATCACCGTTAGTCTGGATCTCGGCGCCATGATTTTCTATTGCCGCCACGCCTGGATCCGCCACGGCTCACCCGGCGAAATGTTTGCCGCAGCCTACCGCCAACACGACGAATACCCCGGCCCCGTCGGTATCGAGGAAAACATGCTCCAGGACTTCCTGCACGATGCAATCTTCAACTACGCCAGGGAAGTCAAAAGGTATTTGCCCTGGCACCCCATCACGCACAGCACGAACAAGGAGCAGCGTATCATCGGCACGCTTTCCTATCTGGTCGAGTACGGGAAACTTCGCTTCATAATGCATCAGAGCGATCAGGACCTCCTGGTGGAGCAACTGATCTACATCCTGAACAGAAATGTCAACGACGACGGTCCCGACGCACTGGAAGGCGCCGTAAGCCTATTGCAGAAAGGTGCAGGAAGCACTTGCGAGTATGAAACCGTTCAATCGCGAACGTCACTTGAAGGACTGCAAAGGGGTGCCTGGTGATGTCAGAAAGATGCAGATGCGCTGAAAAGCCCCAGAAACGATTATTTCGTCATCAGGGCGGTACTTACCAGCGTTTATCGTTGACACCGTTTATAAACATGTCAACGGGCCTTACAGGGGATAATTCATCATGCTGTTAGACCAGTATGGCAAGGCAATCAAATCGAACAAACCGATCCTTGAGGAAGTGGCAGTGCAGACTGTCCGTGACCGGTACAGCAATTATCCGTCCCAGGGGCTGACGCCGCAACGCTTGGCTACCATTTTCAAGGAGGCGGATCAGGGCGATATAGAACGGCAGGCCGAGCTGTTCGAGGAGATGGAAGAAAAGGATCTCCATCTGGGCGGAATTCTGCAGACGCGGAAGCTCGCCGTGACCGGCCTCAACTGGGAGATCTTGCCCGCGTCCGGTTCGGCGGAGGACAAGGAAATCTCCGCTGCGGCCAAAGAGATGTTCGAATATATCGAGAATTTTGAGGACGCCTTGCTGGACACCCTCGACGCCGTCGGCAAGGGATTCGCCGTCCAGGAGATCATGTGGGAGCTGGCGGAGGGCCGGATCTGGGTGAAGGAAGTCAAGTGGATACACCAGCGGCGATTCACCTTCAACGCTCCCGAGGCGCTCCTGGAATTTCCCCGCCTACTGACGGATGCGGAACCCAGCCGGGGAGAGGAACTGCTGCCCAACAAGTTTATCGTTCACAAGTATCGCGCCCGTTCCGGGGCGACCGTGCGCGGCGGACTGCTCAGGCCCTGCTCGTACATGTACCTGTTCAAAAACTTCGACATTAAGGACTGGCTGATTTTCAACGAACTCTTCTCGGTTCCCATGCGGGTCGGCAAATACAAATCAGGTGCAACCCCCGAAGACAAGGAAGCCCTGAAGCGGGCGGTCTTCAACCTGGGCGTCGACGCCGCGGCGGTCATATCGGACAACACGCTGATCGAGATCCTGGAGTCCAAGCTCCGGGGCGATACGGCGACCTTTTCCAGCCTTGCGGAATATTGCGAACGGGGCATGACAAAATCCGTCCTCGGTCATACCGGTAGTTCCGACGGCACACCGGGCAAGCTTGGAAACGACGACCAGGCCAAGCTCGTTCGCCAGGACCTGCTCGAAGCCGACGCCAAGGCGCTCCAGAAGACGGTAAAGTTTCAGTTGCTGAAGCCCTGGGTCGGATACAATTTTGGCCCGGACAAGGGAATCCCGATCTGGAAGCTGCACTACGAGGACGAAGGCGATCTGGAAAAGACCGCCAAGGTTATTTCGATCCTGGTCAAGGACGCGGGCTTTGAGGGTGTCCCGGAAGATCATATCCACGAACGCTTTGGGATTCCGAAGGCGGAAGCCGGTCAGAAGACCCTGAGGACGCCGGTGGCACAGGCGGGTCCGATACCTACGGACGGCGCCTCTAAAGCGCAAAGCGTGAATAAAGGCTGCGTCCTCGTCAAAAACACGGCGACTGGCGAGGAGGACTGGGTGCAGCTCTACATGGAACGCATTGCCCCGTCCCTGCAGAACATCCGCGCCACGGCCCTGGACGATATAGAGGAATGGCTCATGTCGCTGCCCGTACCTCCCACGCAGGACGAGTTTATCGTCAAGATCGAGCGCTTTCTCGGGTCGGCTTTTGTCGCCCTGGACCGGAAGGCCATCACCGATGCGATCGGCGACATCTGGCGCTTTTTCCGCGGGGAGGCGGGCATGGTTGAGTTGGCCTTCGGCGGACCGGATACTCGGGCAATCCGCTTCTTGTCGAAGCTCGACAACTTCTATATCTCCAGCTACCTGAAAAACCCGGAAGCACGGTCGCTCATCAAAAACTTTATCCAGGAGCAATACCTCGAAAAGGGGGCCGGCCTGTTCGGCCGGGGCAAACCTGAGGATGTCGAGGCGTTTCAGAACCTACTGTCGCAGAAACTATCCGACATGGAATCATGGCAGGTCCGGCGCATCGTGGACACATCGGTCCAACGCACGCGGAACTGGTCGAGTGTTGCCCAGTTGCATGAAGCTGGCATTGCCGAACTGGAAATCTACGAGCCGACCCATGACTGCGCGTTCTGTGTATCCATGAACGGTCGGGTGATCAGCGTGCCGATCGCCCACGCAAAAATGGAAGCCCAGATGGCCATGACGCCGGAAGAATACGAGGAGGATCTGCGCAGCCTCACGCCCAGTATCGGGAACATCGATGCCGTCGTTGAGGCCGGAATGCTGCCGCCGTATCACCCGCACTGCCACGGTACGGTGATCAGGAGAATCAAATGAGAGTCTTTTTCAAGTTTGAGCCTACTCCGGAGCAGATGGCCAGGCAGTTTGGTGCAGATGTCCAGGGCGCTAGGCGGGCGGGGTTCATCAACGTCGTGACGATGATCGAGGCCATTGCGACCAAGAAAGCGCCCGTCAAAACATCGAACCTGGCCAACTCTCACACCAGCGATGTCAACGCCGAGGCGACCAGGGGTTTTGTCCGTTTCACCGCGCCCTATGCGAAGTACGTCCACGGGGGAACGGGGCTGTACGGGCCGCATAAGACCAAGATCGTTTCTGACACCGAAATAATTATCAGACCCAAAAATGCCAAAGCATTGTTTTGGCCGGGGGCATCGCATCCGGTAATGGCAGTCAAAACAACAAAGTCCTTTTACTGGGCGGGGGCCAAATACCCTGTGAAATCAATAAAAGGCATGAAGCCTCAGCCGTTCCTGCGCGAGGCGGCGGAAGAAGCGGATCTGCAGCGTTTGTTCTCGGACGGCGTGAATAACTATCTGGCGGGGAGAGGAAAGCGATCATGAAAAATACGTTGATTATTGTCTGCAAGGCGCTGGACGGTGCCCCGGCAGAGATCCAGGTGATCCCTTACGGGAACGTCGATACGCCGAAAGGTCCATATACCCTGGACGCGGAGAGCGCCCTGGCCGTTATGGATGCGTTTTCCGGGATGACAAACGACATGGTCATCGACTACGAGCACCAAACCCTGCAGGGGGTCGAAGCCCCCGCGGCGGGCTGGATCAAACAGCTCATCAACAAGGGCGAAGACGGCATCTGGGCGGTTGTCGAGTGGACGGACCGGGCAAAGCAGTACATTGCGAACAAGGAATACAAGTACGTCTCGCCGGTGTTTCTGAAGCGGATCTCCGACAACAAGGTGATCCGGCTCATCAACGTCGCCCTGACCAATCAACCGAATATCGACGGGATGGTCCCGCTGGTAAACAAGGACTCGGAGTATCGATTCGAGGCAAACGACAAGAAGGAGAAGGAGGACGTCAATATGTGGAAAGAATTGTTGAAGATTTTGGGTCTCGCCGAGACCGCGACTGAGCAGGACGCCATCGTAGCGGTGAACAAGCTGAAGGAGCCGGTGCGGGTGGTGGCAAACAAGGGCGTCCTAGATGCGCTGGGCCTGAAAGAGGGTGCTACGGAGGCCGAGATTACTGGAACAATCATGGCCATGAAACAGTCGCACACTCAGGTGGCGGATCTGGCAACGCAGGTGTCCCAGTTACAAGCCAGTCTGGCAGAAAAGGATGCCGGTGACCTTGTGGCGATGGCCATGAAGGACGGGAAAATTACGCCGGCGCAAAAAGAGTGGGCCGACGAATATGCCAAGCGGGATCCTGAGGGCTTCAAGGTTTTCGTGGCCAAGGCTCCGGTCGTGGTTGTTATGGGAAAGGTCATCACCCCCGAAAAGCCCGGTGAGGGTTCTCTCGATGAAACACAGTTGGCCGTCAACAAGCAGATGGGCCTCGACGACGAAACGTTCAAGAAATACAATAAATAAGCGGGGATAACCCGAGCATAAGGAGAACAAAACATGACTGCATTATTACAGGACAAAGCGATCGAACGGACCGAGGGGGTTGAACTCTCCTTCCGCGTGATCAATGCGGACATCATCTACGGCGGCGGTATTACCTGCGTCAACGCCGACGGGTACGCCCTGCCGGGCTCCGATACGGCGGGCCTCATCTTCCAGGGCATCTCCCTGGAGCGGGTGGACAATTCCAGCGGTCAGGCCGGTGACAAATCGGTCACGCTGCTCCGCCGCGGCCTGGTCAAGATGTTGTTTGCCAACGCCATCAGCCAGGCCAACGTCGGAGACAATGTGTTCATCGTCGATGACCAGACGGTCGACCTGGCGGGCAACTGCACCAACGACATTTTCTGCGGGGTTATCGCCTCCTATATCGATTCGACCCACGCCTGGGTGGATATCGAACCGGCGATCAGGCAGGCGGATGTGGCCGTCCATATCGCCGACACCACCGGTGCTCACAGCGCGTCCGCGATCAGCATTGCCGATGCGGGCAGCTTTACCGCTCAGACCGAGGCGGAGGCGGCGCTGCAAGAGATCTACCAGCACCTGAAAAGCGCAAAGGGGATCATCGAAATTCCGACCCCCTGTTTTACCGACGCAGGCGCCGCACTCGCCGCATTCTCGGACGGCGACAGCGCGGTGCCAGGCTACTGCGTCACGGCAAAGGGGCTGGGGATCCGCTGGAACAACCACGCCACTCCCGGGGCGGTCGGTGCGAAGGTCATCATTCCTCCCGACATGGATGTGACCGCGAACGCGGTGCTGCATGTCCTGGCTGCCAAGACGGGGGCGACCGTCGGCGACGCGACGAAATTCACCGTAGCCGCCTACAACAATGTGGTGGATGCAGCCTACGATGCTGATGCGGATTTCGGCGGCGACAGCAGCGCCATGACCGGAGACGCCACGGCCAAGACGGTCCAGCACGAAACGCTGACCCTCGCCCTGGCCAACCTGGCAGCCTATCCGGCAGCACTGGAGATCACGATCAAACCGAAGGCCGGGACCCTCGGCACGGATGACGTGATCCTGCTGGCAGTGTGGATCGAGTACAAAAAGAAGCTGCTGACTGCGTAACCATTTACCTTATCCTGGTCGCGCAAGAGACGACCACAGAACGAAAGGAGGATTTTATCCATGTTAGTGAATAAAGCAACCATTGCGGCGGTCTTTGTCAGTTTGAAGACCACGTTCCATAACGCCTTCGACACTGCCGCCAGCCAGTGGCAGCAGACGGCCATGCTGGTCCCCAGCGGCTCCAGCCAGAACGACTACACCTGGCTTTCCAAGTTTCCCAAGATGCGCAAGTGGATCGGCGACAAGGTGCTGAAACAGCTTGAAGCGTTCAAGTACACCATCGTCAACGATGATTTCGAGGCCACGGTCGAGGTGGACCGCAACGACATCGAGGACGACAACCTCGGCATCTACGCCCCCCAGGCCCAGATGGCGGGCTGGAGCGCCAAGCAGCTCCCCGACGAGATTGTGGCGGACCTGAAGAACAACGCTTTCGCCAATACCTGCTACGATGGCCAGTATTTCTACGACACGGATCATTCCGTAGCGGGTGCTTCCGTTTCCAACAAGGGCACCGCGGCCCTGTCCGGGGCAACGCAGGCCCTTGCCGCGGCGTCGTACGGCGCCGCCCGGACGGCGATCATGTCGTTCAAGGACGACGAGGGGCGCCCCCTGGCGCTGATCCCGGACGTTCTGGAAGTGCCCCCGACCTTGGAGACCGAAGGCAAAAGGCTCGTCGAAATGGACAAGCTGGCCGACGATACGCCGAACCCCTACAAGGGGACGGCAAAACTCCTGGTCAATCCGCGCCTCACCAGCACCACCGCCTGGTTCCTGCACTGCACGTCCATGCCGGTGAAGCCCTTTGTCTACCAGGAACGCAAAGCACCGAACTTTGTGGAACAGACCGATGAACAGAACGACAACGTCTTCATGCGCAAGAAGTTCCGCTTCGGCGCCGAGGCGCGGGCCGCTGGCGGCTACGCCTTCTGGCAGATGTCCTACGGTTCAACCGGACTGGGTTAATCCGATATCAAGTAAACTGCTGGGGGCTGGCGTTCCGGCCCGCCCCCATATTTTAGAAGGGGTGGATAAATGCTGAGAATCAAAAGCAAGCGCAACAATTTCCGGCGGTGCGGCGTGGCGCATCCAGACCAGTGGGTCGAGTACCCGGAAGGCCGCTTTACCGCCAAGGAGATCGCGATATTAAAGGCAGAGCCGATGCTCCAGGTGGAGGTGACGGTGCCGGAGGAAAATAACGGGACAGGTCCCGACGCCGAGAACGGCGAACTTGCCGCCATGACGGTTGAACAGCTCAAGGACGAGATTGCCGCGTTCCAGTCTGTTAAAATACTCAAGGGTCTTAAGAAAGACGAGCTAATCGGCATACTAAAATCCCATCGGGAAGCGGCGGAAAAAAAGTCCGGCACTCAGAAAGAGAGATAACCAGAACCGTAAGGATATGAATTATGAAAACAGAATTCAGAGTCATTTTAACAGGCACTTTTGACACGGCGGCGGAGCGGGACAAGGTATACGATTCGCTAAAAAACTTTATGACCGGCACCGCAAGCAAGTCCGCCGTTTTCAAGAGGGCAGACATAACAAAGGATGAATACCCCGTGCCCGAAAATATAACGGTATCCGAAAAGGTGATCTAAGTGCCGAACGGCTTCCTCTCAGCATCCCCCACGACAAGACATGGATCCGGATGGTGGACCCTGGGCGGTGCGGATATTATCTATGCCCAGAAGCATGTCTGTCCGGGATCAGGGAGCATTGAAATATCCGAGATCGGCACATGGCAGTCCCGGGACGACGGAGTAAGCGCAAAAACAAGATTCGGAATATTCGGTCACGACGGGTCAAATGATTGTCCGTCAACAATAATATCCAATTCCGAGTCAGCCGAGATCGTACCCCAGATTGGCAACGGATCGACGATGTACCAGGACAAGCACACCTACTCGACAAAACCGCAGCTAACGGGCGGGGTGACATACTGGCTGGCAGAGGAAACAGACATACCGAGCGGTTACATGAATGTATCCAGAATTGACACGGGCGGAAACTCGTTATGGAAATCCGGAACCTACCCCGCCTGGCCGACAGATATCGGATGGCACACGCATACCGATGCGGTTTCTGACTCCGGTCTTTACGCCGTCTATCAGGCTGTCGCGGCAAGGTTCGGACGGCACGGGTTAGACGGGGGCATGCAGATGCTTAGCGGAGGACATCAATGAAAGTAACGCCCGGATCAACTGACATTTCAACCTTTGTTGTCTTGAGACAGACGTCCGACGGCACGGAGAAAACCGGCGCAACGATAACAGACATTGACCTGCAATACTGCCGGGTAGGGTCCGCGCCAGTGGCCAAGATCGATGCAACCGCCCTTGCCGCCACGGATTCGGCTCATGCAGACAACAAGGCCATCGAGATTGATTCCACGGATCAACCGGGGCTTTACCGGGTTGATTGGCCGGATGCGGCCTTCGCAGCCGGAGCAAGGGAGGTCATCCTCTCCGTCAAGTTGTCCGGATGTTTTACGGAACACACCCGCGTGGGACTTGAAACGATCCAGACTGGGGACGCCTACGCCATTGCCAATAATGGAACTTACGGGAACAGCGCATTAAAGACCGTGATTGATACCGTTGACACCGTGGCGGATGCCATCAAGGCGAAGACGGACGGTCTGAACTTCACCGGAACGGACGTGAAGGCCACCCTGGACGGGGAGACCGTCACCGTCGGCACGAACAATGACAAAACGGGTTATGCGCTGACCGCGGCCTACGATGCGGCCAAAACGGCGGCGTCCCAGGCCAGCGTCAACACGATCGACGGCATTGTGGATGCCATCCTGGAGGATACCGGCACAACGCTTCCCGGCACGTTAACCACCATGTCCGGCTATATCGATACCGAAGTGGCCGCCATCAAGGCGAAGACGGACAACCTGCCGGCCGATCCCGCCGATCAGAGCGCGGTGGAGGCCGCCATTACGGCAGCCCACGCGACGACCGACGGCAAGATCAATGCGGTGGACGACTACGTCGACACGGAGATTGCGGCGATCAAGGCCGTCACGGACAAGCTGGACACGGCGGTTGAGCTCGACGGCGCAGTCTACCGCCTCACCGCCAACGCCCTGGAGCTGGCGCCGGTTGACGGAGCCGCCCCCACGGCCGCAGCCATCCGGGCCGAGATCGATGCGAACAGCACGCAACTGGCAGCCATCAAGACGAAGACGGATGGTCTGAACTTCACCGGAACGGACGTGAAGGCCACCCTGGACGGGGAGACCGTCACCGTCGGAACGAACAATGACAAGACGGGTTATGCCCTGACCGCGGCCTACGATGCGGCCAAGACCGCAGCCTCCCAGGCCAGCGTCGACACGATCGACGGCATCGTGGATGCCATCCTGGAGGATACCGGCACAACGCTTCCCGGCACGTTAACCACCATGTCCGGCTACATCGACACCGAAGTGGCCGCCATTCTCGCGGCTGTGGACACGGAAGTCGCCGCTATCAAGGCGAAGACGGACAACCTGCCTGCGGATCCGGCGGACCAGAGCGCGGTGGAGGCCGCCATTACGGCAGCGCACACGACGACCAACAGCAAGATCGACGCGGTGGACGACTACGTGGACACGGAGATTGCGGCCATCAAGGCGGTCACGGACAAGCTGGACACAGCGGTTGAGCTCGACGGCGCAGTCTACCGCCTCACCGCCAACGCCCTGGAGCTGGCGCCGGTTGACGGAGCCGCCCCCACGGCCGCAGCCATCCGGGCCGAGATCGATGCGAACAGCACGCAACTGGCAGCCATCAAGACGAAGACGGATGGTCTGAACTTCACCGGAACGGACGTCAAGGCCACCCTGGACGGAGAAACCGTGACCGTCGGGACCAACAACGACAAGACGGGGTACGCCCTGACCGTGGCCTACGATGCGGCCAAAACGGCGTCGTCCCAGGCCAGCGTCAATACGATAGACGGCATCGTGGATGCCATCCTGGAGGATACCGGCACAACGCTTCCCGGCACATTAACCACCATGTCCGGCTATATCGACACCGAAGTGGCCGCCATTCTCGCGGCGGTGGACACGGAAGTCGCCGCCATCAAGGCCAAAACGGATAACCTGCCTGCCGATCCCGCGGACCAGAGCGCGGTGGAGGCCGCCATTACGGCAGCCCACGCGACGACCGACGGCAAGATCGACGCGGTGGACGACTACGTCGACACGGAAATTGCCGCGATCAAGGCCGTCACGGACAAGCTGGACACGGCCCTGGAACTGGATTCAACCGTTTACCGCCTCACCGCCAACGCCCTGGAGCTCGCGCCGGTTGACGGAGCTGCCCCGACAGTCGCGGCGATTCGCGCGGAGATCGATGCCAACAGTACACAACTGGCGGCCATCAAGACGAAGACGGACGGCCTGAACTTCACCGGAACGGACGTGAAGGCAACCCTGGACGGGGAAACCGTCACCGTCGGCACAAACAATGACAAGACGGGTTATGCCCTGACCGCGGCCTACGATGCGGCCAAAACAGCGGCGTCCCAGGCCAGCGTCAACACGATCGACGGTATTGTCGATTCCATCCTGGAGGACACAGGCACGACGATTCCTGCGAGCCTTTCGTCGATTTCCGGCTACATCGACACCGAAGTGGCCTCTATTCTCGCGGCGGTGGACACTGAAGTCGCCGCCATCAAAGCGAAGACGGACGGTCTGAACTTCACCGGAACGGACGTGAAGGCCACCCTGGACGGGGAGACCGTTACCGTCGGCACGAATAACGACAAGACGGGTTACGCCCTGACCGCGGCCTACGATGCGGCCAAGGCTGCAGCCTCCCAGTCCAGCGTCAATACGATCGACGGCATCGTGGATGCCATCCTGGAGGATACCGGCACAACGATCCCTGCGACCCTTTCGACAATTTCCGGCTACATCGACACCGAAGTGGCCTCTATTCTCGCGGCGGTGGACACGGAAGTCGCCGCCATCAAGGCGAAGACGGACAACCTGCCTGCGGATCCGGCGGACCAGAGCGCGGTGGAGGCCGCCATTACGGTAGCGCACACGACGACCAACGGCAAGATCGACGCGGTGGACGACTACGTTGACACGGAGATTGCGGCAATCAAGGCCGTCACGGACAAGCTGGACACGGCCCTGGAACTGGATGAAGCCGTTTACCGGTTTACCGCCAACGCCCTGGAGCTGGCGCCGGTTGACGGAGCGGCCCCGACAGTCGCGGCGATCCGCGCGGAGATCGATGCGAACAGCGAAAAACTGGCCCTCCTGGATGTGGCAGTCAGCACTCGCACGACCCTGGGCGTCGGCGGAACTTCATTCACGTACACTCTGACGTCCACAACGTCCGGGCTGCCGATCCTCGATGCCGATGTCTGGGTTACAACCGATATCGCCGGGCAGAATGTCATTGCCCGCGGCAGCACCGATCAGAACGGACAGATAACGTTTCTGCTCAATCCGGGAACCCTTTATTTCTGGCGCCGGAAGAGCGGGTTCACTTTTACCAACCCTGATGTGGAGGTCATCTCATGAGCGGCACCGGCACGGGAACCGAAGTAACCATCGTTACGGGACCTTATTGCGAACACGCCGATATCCTGGGGCAGATCTCGCCGGATGTCCTGATCCAGTTGACCGACGACACCAGCGACGGCGTGGCGGACATGTCCAGGGTAACGCAGGCGATCGTCACTGCCGACGCGGAGATCGACGGCTATTGCGCGGGGCGCTACAACGTGCCGTTTTCTCCGGTTCCGGCGGTGATCAAGGGGCTCTCGGTGGAGATCGCCGTTTACTACCTCTACAAGCGGCGGACGGTCCCCGAGCGGATCGAAAAGAGCTATGACAAGGCGATCGCCAGGCTGAAGGACATTTCGAAGGGGCTCCTGACCCTGGGCATCATCCCGGAGCCGACCCCGGCCCCGGCCGGAAGCGGCAGCATCAGCGTCACGGACAACGCGCGCATCTTTACCCGCGATACCATGAAAGGGTTCTAAATGCTGACGGATATCGAAGAAAAGATTGTCGAGCGGCTGAATCTGAAGATCTCCGAACCCAAACGGGTCGATATCGACGAGGCCCATGCCGCCCTGGGTGTTCCCGCCATCGATGTGATCGTGGGCGGCGGATCCTTCCGCCGGGTAACCCAGACAAAATATGAAATCTCCCCGAGCGTCTACGTCATCGTGACTTTTCAGCACCTGCGCAGCGTCAAGGACCGGCGCAAGGGCGTCTACCCGATTCTGGAGGCCATTGCCGCCGCGCTGATCGGTCAGAAACTCGGTCTGGAAATCGATCCGCTCGCGCCGAAGCGGCTGGACAACATCACGAACCAATCAGAAGCAGAGGACGGAAAGATTGTTTTTCAAATCGAATTTGAAACGGGATTCATCATCGAAAGGGTGTCCGACGAGGAAATTACGGAACTCCTGTCGGTCGGGTTCAATTATTACCTCAAACCGGGTGACGACGTCGAGGATGCGTCGGATCTGGTCGTATTGAGAGAAGCGTAAAGGAGGCACACCATGAAAGTAAGTGCGGCAAAGGGCTTGAAATGCCCGATGGAAGGAAAACCCAGGGCGTACATCACGGACGCCGAGGCATGCGAGATTCCGGAGACGGCTTATTACCGGCGGCTGATTGCCGACGGATCGCTGGTTGAGGTGACCGCCTCCGCGGGACAGAAGACGGCGAAAAAGGAGGTAACCACCGATGTCCAGTAAAAACATCAGTTTCGACAGCATCCCGGCATCGATTCGTAAACCGGGAAAATACCTGGAATTCAACACAAAACTCGCGGTCCGAACCTTGCCGAACAACAAGCAGCGCCTGCTGATCATCGGCCAGCGGACATCGGCCGGAACGATCGCGGAAGCTGTGCCGACCAAGGTCTTCAGCGACACCGAGGCACAGACCTATTTCGGCGCCGGATCCATTGCCCACCTGATGGTGCGGGCGGCGATTAAGGCCAATCCGTATTTGGATATGACCGTGGTTGCCCTGGACGATGCGTCGGCGGGCGTGGCGGCGGCGGGAACGCTGACCTTCACGGGTCCGGCCACGTCGGCGGGCGTTCTGACACTTTATATTGCGAACGCAAAGGTCGAAATTGCCATCTCCAGCGCGGACACGGCGTCGGGCATCGCCGCCGCTCTGGTCGCAGAGCTGGCCAATCACCCCGATCTTCCGGTCACCGGTGCGGTCGGCGGCACGGGGAACGAACATGTCGTTACCCTGACGGCGAAAAACAAGGGCCTGCGCGGCAACGACATCGGCCTGGGTTATGTCCTGACCAACGCCACGGGCGTTGGCCTGTCCATCGTGGCGATGGTCACGGGCGCGACGGATCCCGATATCCAGGATGCCTTGGATGCGGTATTTGCCGATCAGTACGAGATCATCGCGACACCGTATAACAATCAGACCGACCTGGGCACGCTGGGCGATCACCTGGACCTGGTTTCCGGGCCTTTGGAACAGCGTCCGGGAACCGGCATCTACGGCATGTCCGGGGCGATTGCCGATGCGACCACGTTGTCCGGCCTGGTCAACCACGGCCGGGTGCTCTGCGCGTATCAGAGATATACCTCCGCCACAAAGCGCAGGAGCATGCCCTGCGAGATCGCCGCCGCGATGGCCGCGGTCATGGCCTACGAGGAGGATCCCGCCCGACCCCTCAACACTCTGGAATTGAAGGGAATTGCTCCGGCGAACATCGCTGACCGGCTTTCCCGGACGGAGCAGGAAAGCCTGCTTTACAACGGAGTCACCCCTTTGGAAATAGGCCCCGGCGAAACAGTTCAGATCGTGCGCGCCATCAGCACCTATATTCATGACGCCCAGGGCATCGACGACGTGTCCCTCCTGGACATCACGACGATCCGGACGCTGGACTACGTGCGCAAGGCGTGCAGGGAACGGATCGCGCTCCGGTTCCCGCGTGAGAAGCTCTCCAGCAAGACGCCGCCGAAGGTCAAGACGGAGCTGCTGGACGTCCTGCAGAAGCTGGAGGATTTGGAGATCGTCGAAGAGGTGGATGCCAACAAGGACGGCCTGATCGTCGAACGGGATGACCAGGATGTCAACCGCCTGAACGCGAAGATCCCCTGCGACGTGGTCAACGGCCTGCACGTCTTCGCCGGCCGCATCGACCTGTTGCTGTAACCATAAGACGGGAAAAGGAGAAAAAACATGGAATACGTGAACCTGGTCACCCTGGAAGTGAACGGACAGTCGATCGACGATTTTCAGAGCGTGACGGAAAAAGAGGTCGAACTGCGCAAGGAGGTTCGGCTCGTCAATAAAAGCGGCGTCGTCAAGATCACGCCCCGTTACGGCGCATCGGTGGACTATGTGGTGCCCAAGAGCGGACCCGAGTTCGACTTTGAATCAGTCGAGGACGGCACCCTGACCATTGACCTGGAGAACGGTGTCCGCAAGCAGTACACCGGCGTTTACACCACAAAGATCGGCGACGCCAAATACGGCGAGGACAAGGAAGTCGTCCGCACAATTGACTTCGTCGCCATGAAAAGGAGCTAGCATGATCACAGAGAAATGCACCCTCCCCATCGGGGTGGAATATGACGGCAAGGTCCATCGTAACGTGGAGATCCGGCATCGCCTGGTGCGGGATTTGATCGACGGCGCGGACAGCGACCGGGCACGAAACGATGCGAGATATTATGAATTATGCCAGTATGCCGCCCAAATTGTGAAACTTGGGGACATCCCTAAAGAGCAGATCACAGGTGAGCTGCTCCTCGATATGTATGATGAAGATTTCGACGTGCTGATGGAGGCAGCAAGCCGGGTCCGCGCCAGGACCCGCGAGTTTCGAGGCACAGATGAAGGGGCTGCGCAAGCCGATCCTGGCCCTTTTAAAGCTGGGGTTCGGACTGAATGACATAATGGCCATGCCGGAAGAGGAAATGATGGCGTGGATTGAAGGTTACGGAGAGTTGATCAACCATCAAAATACAAGGACTTACAAGGTACGGAAAAAGGACAGGACTCCATGAGAAATGTCATCGAGCTGGTTCTGACTGGGAATTCATCCCGCCTCCTGAATGCCCTCAACGGCGGTGAGCGTGGTTTGCGCCGCTTCGGAAGCCAGGCCCGTCAGGAATTCGACCGTATCAGAAATGCTGCCCGCAGCCTGGAAGGAACCCTCGTTTCTCTAGGCGTCGGATACGGTATGGGCCGGATGATCCTGGAGTCTGCCCGGCTCGACAAAAGCCTTGTCCAGATCGGCCAGACGGCAGGGGGAACGGCGCTGGAGGTGAAGGGCCTGCGCGCCGACCTGTTCGGCCTGGGCCGGGAATCCGGACAGAGTGTCGAGAGCCTGAAAGACGGCTTCAACGTCCTGGTCCAGTCGGGACAGAATATGTCGGAGGCCCGGGCGACCCTGCAGGGGATCAACACGGCTATGGCCGTGACCGGATCCAACGCCGAGACCCTGGCGTCTGGCCTGACCGTGGCGGAGCAGGCGTTTCAGTTCGACCTCTCCAAACCCGGCCTGGCCCTGGATCTGCTGGACAAGATGACCGTGGCGGGACGCTTGGGTAACGCCGAGTTGGAAGACCTCTCCGGCGTCTTTGCCCGACTGGGTGTCAACGCCGCCTCGGCGGGGATGAAATTCGACACGACACTGGCGTTCGTCGAGGGCCTATCCCTGATCGAACGGCAACCGGAACGCCTGGCCACCCTGGCGGACAGCACGCTGCGAGTGTTCACCAATATGCGCTATATGGCGGAGGCGCAGAAGGCGACGAAAGCATTCGGAAAGGAAGTTAAATTTTTTGATAAAGGACAACGCCGGGACGCCTTTGCGGTTCTGGATGATATCCGCGAGCAGTATAAGACGCTGACGACGGACAAGCAACGGGCGGATTTCATACAGCAGGCTTTCGGTAAAACGGATCAGGATACGATCAAGGGGCTCCGGACGCTGCTGGCCGGGGACAGTCTTGATAAGGTCCGGCAATTCTCCCGTGAGATCGGCGGGGCCGGAGGCACCCTGAAACGGGACTTCAACGAGGCGACGCGCAACCTGTTCGACCAGACGGGCCGGCTCAAAAACGCCCTGAGCGATGCCGCGGAAGCCTTCACCATACCACTGAACAAGGGCATTACCGCGGCGATCAAAAAGCTACTGGACAAAAAAGAGGAAGGCGGCTGGGACCTGTCCGGCAGTCAGATTGCCGGTGGCGGTGCAGCCGCCCTGGGCGCAGGATATTTAGCTTATCGCTTCGGAGGAAAGGCTCTCAAGGGGGTTCTCGGAAAGCTTGGCGGGACCGCCGCCGGCATCGCCGAGGGTAAGGCCATTGAAGCCGCGACGGGTGTCACACCGGTTTTCGTCACCAACTGGCCGGGCAATCTCTCCGGCGGCGGGGCGGTGCAGACGGCGGCGGCCCTGGCGGGGAAAGGCGGCTGGCTCGCGAAAATCGCCAAATCCGTTCCGATGCTGATCGGGGGCAAGCTGGCCCTGGCCGGCGCGGCCGGGTTTGCTATTGGCGAAGGGATAAACATGATGGCTGGCGACCAGAAAGGCTGGCTCGGCGATATGGTTTACGACTGGTTGCATCCGGAAGAAAAAACCGAAGTGAAAAATACCATCAACATCACCGTCGACAAGGACGGCCGCGTGATCGCGAACTCGGACAACATGAACACCACGGTCAACGCCAAGCGGGGTAAATTCTGATGGCGGCGGACGACACCTATATCACCATCCTGGGCCAGCGGTTCACCCTGGAGACGGAGACCATCGAGGACAGCTTTGAGTCGTCGATCGCCCGGCACGAGTTCCCCTACCGCGACGGGGCGCTCCTGGAGGACATGGGGCAGAAGGCCCGCACTGTCCGTATCCGCTGCTATTTTCTCAACGAGAACTACGCCGCCCACAAGGACCTGATCAATTACCTGGGCTACTCCGGAGACCTGTACGAGCTGCAGCACCCCGAATACGGCCTGATCCAGGGGAAGATTGAATCCATCATCGTGAGGAAGGACGACCGGATCCGGACGGCGGAGATCGACCTGACCTTTGTGGAAAACCTGCGGGGTACGATTGAGCCGGAACCGGCCACATCCGTTGCCGCCGACGTGGAAGAGGTCTTTGTGGCTGGCCAAGCCGAGTTGACTGCTGAGATTCAGCAGGACATGGAAGAGCAGCTCGGTGCCGATGCCGCTGGAGTTCTAGACACGGTAGTCGACTTTGGTACCGGTCTTTACGAGCAGTTCAGCGGCCTGTCCAGAGGCGCCCAGGCTTATGTCCGGGTGGCCGACACCTATGTAAAGACCCTGAACGCGAAGCTACGGTCCATCACGAATCCCGAAAACGGCCTCATCGCCGTCATCGACTACGCGGAAAACCTGCCGGGCTATGTGGCGAGATCGATCGCCAACACGGTGGAGCGCTACGCCATCCTGGCTGAATCCGTCGCCGTCTTCCCGGAACGGCTCGTGGACAACTTCCACAACGGCGTCGATGAAATATGCGACGCCCCGGATCCTTATCAGAAATATGCCCGGATATCGGCGGCCCAGCGGTCCGCGCACCTGGCGGCAACGATATTCAAGGAGGACAAGGAGGCCGCGGCCCGAAAAAAGCAGGCCCAGTCAACCGCCTCGTTCAGCCCCCTGGGGCGACGGCTGTCGCAGCAGGATACGGACCAGATGCTGACCATAAACGAGATGGAACAGATCCTGTCCGCAGTCAGAACCCGGCTGCAGGAAGCAATCAGCCTGTCCCGAAACATGCCCAGCCTGAAGAAAATGGCGGAAGCGCTGACCGACCATGTCCGGCAGATGAAGCTGGAGCGGCCGAAGGTCATTGCCGTCGAGGTGCACAACAGCCTGCCCCTGCACCTGGTCTGCCTGAAATACGGTCTCACGACCAGCGACGCCGAGCAGCTCATGAGCATCAACGCGATCCGGCATCCGAATTACGTATCCGGGGAGGTGAATGTCTATGCCGGATAAGATTGTCTTGCAGATCGGCGGCAAGCGGATAGAGAACTTCAAATCCTACAGCATCGAGGCGGATCTGTACACGGCCGACGACGCCTTCTCCCTGGAGTTGTCCAATCCCGGCACAAAGATCAGCGCCGGGGCGCGCTGCGAACTCTACGTAAACGACCGGCGGGCGCTGACGGGAATCATCGATACGGTGGACCGGGGCGCCGACAAGTCCGGCACAACGCTGAAGCTGGAAGGACGGGACCTGATGGGTCTTCTGGTGGATTCGTACTGTGAGACGTTTGATGATTTGCAGGGCATAACCCTGAAATCGCTGGCCGAGCGGCTTCTGAAGACGGTGCCCTACATCAACCGGAAGGCCGTGCAATACCAGTCAGGCGCCCTGAGACGCATTGATACGGAACAGAATCACACCAAGATCGAACCGGGCCAGACGGTCTTTGATGTTCTGAAAACCTACGCCATGAGCCGGGGCCTGATGTTCTTCGCCTTGGAAAATGGCACCTTTGTGTTCGGTCGTCCCAAGACCGGCGGTGCGCCGCTTTACCGCCTGACCCGGCGGAAAAGCGACCCGCGGGGAAACAATGTCGAGTCGGGGCACCTGACGGACAGCATTGCCCGGCGTTACAGCAAGATCGTCGTCACCGGCCAGCAGCAGGGTATGGACGATATCGCGGCGGAGGACATCAACACGCCATCGACGACCGTAACGGATCCGACATTCCCCTTTTACAAACCGTACTATCAAACGGACCAGAACGACGCCCTGAGCCCACAGCAGCACGCCCGGATGCGGCTGGAACAGATGAAGTTCGAGGGCTTCCAGCTCCAATACACGGTGCCCTTCCACAGCCAGAACGGGGAGCTCTGGCGGATTAACGAGATCTGCCACGTCATCGACGAGGATCTTGAGATCGACGGCGACTACCTGATCTACGGCCGGACTTTAAAACTGGATAAAAGCGGGAGTTATACAGAGCTGAAGCTGAGTTACCCGGGGGTGGTTCAATGAGAAGAGACGGCCTTATAGCGATCGTTAAAGGGGCTGATTCGGTCCGGCACCAGGGTTGTCCGTTCGGATGCGCTGCAGCGGCCGCGCTTGACATCAAGCAAAAACCGAATGGATGCGGCACTGTCGGCCTTGATGTGGATGGTTTTGGTTCCGAGGTCATAGATCAATAGGTTTTCGGTTATAGATACGACGCGCCTGGCCTCCAGGGTGACGATCGACGGCCGGTCCGTCGGCACGGACAGAAACGGCACGGCGTCCCTGTAGCAGGAATTCTCCCCGGCCGATGCGGCAGTGGCAATTAAAATAATGAAAACGGCGACAAAAGATTTCATGGGGTGATTATAGGATGATCCGGGCCATAATTCAACAGGTTATCGAAGGGGTGATCAAGCGGTTCACCGCCTCCGGACGTGCCAACGAAACGATCACGGACCGGGAATGCTTACAGCATTACGGCTTTACCTCCCGGCCCCTGGCGGGCGCGGAGGCCGTCCTGATCGCAAACGGCAACCATATCGTCATGATCGCCGAGGATGACCGGCGCTACCGGATTGCCATCGAGGCGGGCGAGGTCTGCATTTACACGGACGAGGGGGATCATGTCCGGTTCAAACGCGGCAAGGAGATCTACATCGCAAGCGGCAACAAGCTGACGGCCGCGGTGACAAACGATATCGCGTTGACGACGAAAAGGATTGCCCTGACGGCTTCCGAATCGATTACCCTGACGGCCCCCAGTGTGGCGGTCGACGGTGCCCTGTCCGCCACCGGAAATATCGCATCCGACGGCAGCATAACCGACACGACCGGCAACACGAGCCACCATTCGCATTCATAAGGATAGATATGGACTTTGCAATCGAGAGCGCCACGGACGGAAGCGCCACCGGCACCATGACCTTTGATAAAGGGTCGGACGGCAACCTGCGCAATAATATTTTTCTCAGCTTGGTAATCAAGCGCGGTTCCTGGTTTCAAAACCCGTCATTTGGTTCTCGCCTGCATCTGCTGCAGCGGGCGAAAAACTCGGAGCAGACGGCGGCCCTGGCCGAGGATTACTGTAAAGAGGCCCTGGATTGGCTGATCGATACGGGCCGGGTAAAAAAAATCGAGATCATCGCCCAGCGCGACCGTGAGCAGGATCTGCACCGGCTTAAGCTGCTGGTCATGGTGACGCAATCAAGCGGGGATCAGGTCTCGTTTACGACCTTTGTGGAGGTGGTATAAATGCCCTATCAAAAAACATTTGATGAACTCCTGGACGGGATCCTGACGGATTACCGCAACCAGTTTCCCGATGCGGACACGTCCCAGGGCTCGCTCATCTTCATTAAGAGCGCCTGCCTGGCCTCCGCTCTGTGGGGTCTGTATCACTATCAGCAGTGGATATCACGCCAGATCTTTCCGGACACGTCGGCAACGGAAAATCTTGAACATCACGCCTGGGTGCGTGGCCTCAGCCGGACCTACGGCGAGACGGACGCGGCGTTACTGGCGCGCCTGCTGGAGTATATCCGCCGTCCTCCCGCAGGCGGAAACCGCTATGATTACATCAAATGGGCAACGGCGGTGGATAATGTGGCACAGGTCTGGTGCTACCCTCTCGCCCAGGGGCTGGGCACCGTCGATGTCGTGATCCTGGCCAACGAGACGACTACAGGTTCGGAGATACCGTCCTCGTCGGCGAGGATCGGCATTACGACGACAGCCAGCACCGGCAAACTTATCGACTCCGTGGCAGCCTTTACGACGGACCACGCCGTGGCGGTGGGTGACATTGTTGAAAACCCGCTCCGGAAAACCCGGACCACCGTTACCGTCGTCGACAGCGCAACGCAGCTAACCCTCGACGATGATCTGTTCCTGTTTGTAAACGAACCCTATATTTTGCACAGCCATACCGGGACAAACACGTCTGTCAGCGCGGGAAAACTGATCGACAGCGCCGGGGTGTTTGACAACACCACCTACACCATCCACAAGGGCGATATCGTTGAGAACCTGACCGACAGTCAGGAGACGACCGTCACCGCGGTTGACAGTGCGACCCAGATCTCCCTGGCCGAGGACATCTTTACGGAAACCGGCACCTCCTATGTGATCCGCGGCCTGGTCGGTGAGGTAAAAAAATACATCGATCCGCTGCGGCCGGTGACCGCGTCGAAGGTCAGTATCATCGCACCGACGCCGGTATCACAAGCTGTTACAATGACGGTTAGTGGCTCTTCTCTGGACCGCGACGCCATCTCTGCGGACATCGGGGCTTACATTCTCGGTTTGATACCGGATCAGACGCTCTACCTGGCCAAGCTGATCCAGATTGCTATGGACAACGGCGCAGACAATGTGACGATCTCGACGCCCGCGAGCGACGTGACGCCCGCATCCTATCAAATGATTCGTCCTGGGGTGATCAATGTCTCATAAAGATGTACTGAAACAGTTGTTCCCGATTGACCTGGGGGGCGTGTTCAGCGACGATCTCGCCATCGAGGGAGACCATCTGGACGACGTAGAGGCGCGGGTCGAGCAGTTGCTGCGGGAGGTTTTCCCTCAGGCGTGCAACGAACTGATCACAAACTGGGAACGTGTCTGCTGTCTGACCCCAAATGAGACGGATACTCTGCAAATGCGCCAGGCGCGCGTCATCGCAAAGTTGCGGGAGCGCCGCGGGCTGTCCATTCCCTATTTCATGTCCCTGGCCAATGACTTCGGCTACACCATTACGATAGAAGAACTCCCGGCGGGTACGGACGGCTGCGGTGACGAGGGGATATTCCGCTGGCGGGTCACTTTTACGGGGACACCGTTATACTGGTTCCGTGCAGGTCAGTCGCGGGCGGGGGAACGCCTGGTCGACGGTCCCGTGGCGACGGCTTTGGAGGGGCTGTTCACGGAACTGAAACCGGCCCACACACAGATCATCTTTGCATATTCGTCATAGGAGGTAAATGATGGCTAAAACAGTCTTTTCCGATACCCCGCCGCAGGGAACAGTCGTAACGGCAGCGTTTCTAAATGCTGTCAATAATCACCGCCATACCGGTGAGGATGCCGACGGCGCGGGAGCGCTCGATTACGCGGTGGCCACGGGCAGCAGCAATGCCTATGCCATCACCCTGACACCGGCCCTGACTGCTCACATACCCGGCATGCCGATCTATATGAAGGCAAACCACACCAACACGGGCGCAGCCACGGTTAATATCAACGGCCTGGGAGCTGTGGCCATAAAACGGCGGGACGGCAGTGCCCTACAGCCTAACGATATTCAATCCGGCCATCTCGTTGCCCTGTCTTATGATGGGACCTATTATCAAATCATGTCCCAGGACTCCGGCGTGACGGAAGCGGGTGAAATCGGTTTTTTCCCTTTAAGCTCGGCACCGTCCGGATGGTTGAAGGCCAACGGCGCCGCCGTATCCAGGACAACCTATTCCAGACTATTTGCCGCCATCGGCACACTGTTCGGCTCAGGTGACGGATCGACGACGTTCAATCTGCCGGATCTTCGAGGCGAGTTTATCCGTGGCTACGATGACGGCCGCGGGGTGGATTCAGGCCGCAACCTCGGCAGCGCCCAAGGTGAGGCATATAAAGCCCACTATCACAAAAACGGTGTAGCCGACGATTCCTATGCCGCAAACGTCTCCTCGATGATTTACGGTGAGACGGCAACGGACTTGCCCGGCCTGTCCGAGGCGGGCATCAATTCACAGTCCGGCCGCGATGTTCAGGGTTACACATCAACTGACGGTGGCGCGGAAACCCGACCCCGCAACATCGCTCTGCTGGCGTGCATCAGATATTAAGGAGGGAATGACCTATGGATATTTATCATTATGACCGCATCTCGGGGGAATACAAAGGCAAAGGCAAGGCGGATCCGGATCCGGTGGAAAAACATTCCTGGCTGGTGCCCGCATACGCCACAACGATTACACCACCTGCAGCAATTTCCGGCTTCGCCCGGTGCTTTATCGGCGGCGCCTGGCGGCAGATGGAAGATCATCGCGGTATGGCAATATATAACAAAGCGGACGGGGCTGCAGCGATCATCACGGATATCGGACCGATCCCGGAAGGCTACACCGATCTGACGCCGACAGTCGAATGTCCGGTGTGGACCGATGGCAGTTGGGTTGTTGATCCTGCCCGCCGGAAAACGCATGCGCGGGCACTGCGGCGCCTTAACTTGCGCACCAGCGATCAACAGATGGCCCGTATAACCGAGGATTTGATTGATACGCTGATCAGGCGCGGCATTATCACCCTGCAGGACCTGCCCGCCGCCGCAAGGGACAAACTGGTGGCCAGGCAGACCGACCGGACAGCATTAACGGAAGAGTAATTGCCCCAAAAAAGGCGGACAGTATATCAAGGAGTTCCAGCTCCTCAACACATGTGACCGGTGGGGACACATGACGGGATAACCCGCTACCATCCGCGCAGAGAACACACGGCATATAGCAGGGTTACTCCCCAAAATCAACATGAGGAGGAGCACTGTATGAAAAGTTTCTTGGCTTACATGGGCGGAAAGTCTTTATTGGTGAACAAGATCATCCCTAAAATCCCGGAGCACAACTGCTATTGCGAAGTCTTTGCCGGGGCTGCATGGCTGCTCTTTAAAAAGGATGAGTCACCGGTCGAGATTATCAACGACATTAATTCGGATCTGGCCACTTTGTATCGCGTCATTCAGAACCACCTCGATGAATTCGTCCGTTACCTGCGCTGGATCCTCGTCTCACGTGATGAGTTCGAGCGGTTCAAGGCGGAAAATGCCGAAACGCTGACAGACATCCAGAAAGCAGTAAGATTCTATTATTTATTGAAGTGCGGCTTCGCAGCAAAAATCAAATCACCGTCTTTTAATGTGACCACAACACAGCCGCCACGGCTCAATCTACTCCGCATCGAAGAGGAGTTGTCGGCCGTACACTTGCGGCTGGCACGGGTTTACATTGAAAACAAGGACTATAAGAAGACGATCGCCAGGTTCGACAAACCGGACACCTTCTTTTATCTGGATCCGCC
>Ga0302253_1000345_pt1 | contig 40855 bp, 37 predicted proteins | sample AAG_RA_Trp_MG_FD_193537 | JGI IMG/M metagenome (GOLD analysis project Ga0302253, IMG submission 193537) | Enriched activated sludge microbial communities from anaerobic digester in WTTP, New Holstein, Wisconsin, United States - AAG_RA_Trp | ecosystem: Engineered > Bioreactor > Anaerobic >...
GCACGCGGCCTCCGGCGGAGGCCGCTCCAAGGGGCGGGCCTCACCTTCGACGAGAAATATCAGGACCGGCCCCAAGTTAACGCTTGGGGCTTTGTGTTTCAGGGGAGACGAAGTCGAAGTTGCCGGGGGGGCGGGAACCGCGGAAGACGATCTTTCCGTTCTTATCGATGATGACGGTCACGGGGATGCCAAGGACCCCGTAAGACTTGGAGACCGTCTTTTCGGAGTCCATGAGCGGCTTGTAAGGGTACGAGTATCTTTTCACGAACTTCTCGGCCTTGCTGTCCTTGTCGCCGACATTGACGCCCAGGAAAAGGACTTTATCCGCGCCGGGCCGCTTCATGAGCGCGGCGAGTTCCGGTATCTCTTCCTTGCAGGTCGAGCACCAGGCCGCCCAGAAGTTGATCACTATGTAGCCTTTGCCCATGCTGTCCGACAGGCGGAACTCCTTGCCGTCCAGTCCCTTGAGCGAGAAGTCCTTCGCGGTGTCGGTGGACGCCGCCATGCCTGGCGCCGTCAGCAGGACCAGCGCGAAAGCCGCTATCATCTTCTTCATAAACGCCTCCTAAGCCAGCGTGCCGGCCGTGTAGATGAAATATACGCCCGCGCCCATTATCAGGAACGCCAGGGCCTTCTTGACTTTTATCATCCAGGCGCCTGACTTGGGCATGACCGAACCGGCGAGGAAACCTATCACCAGCAGCATGCTGCTGAGACCCATGGAGAAAGAAAAGAGCAGCAGCCCGCCTGTGACCACCGCCTTCCGGGCCGCGACATAGATGAGCAGGCTGCCCAGCACCGGGGCGGTGCACGGGGAGGCCACCATTCCCGAGGTCAGGCCCATGACGAAAGGCCCGATGACCGGCGATTCCTTGAGCGACTTGGGGGCCAGTCCCGGCAGGTTGGGCATGGGTATGTAGTACCAGTCCATCATGCTGCCGCCGAGATAGAGCATGAGCAGGCCGAAGCCGAGATAGACCCAGGTATTGGTCGTCAGCGACCCGAACAGGGACCCGGTCAGCGCGGCCGCCATGCCCAGCGCCGAATAGACCAGCGCCATGCCGATTATGTACGAGAGACTCGCTATGAAGCGCTTCCACGGCCCGCCCTCGCGGGAGCCCAGGTAGCCGATGACTATCGGCAGTATCGGGTAGACGCAGGGGGTCAGCGAGGTCAGCAGCCCCGAGACATAGACCCCGAGGAAAGTCATCAGCGATATCGATTCAAGGTTTACCTGCGGCATAGATCCTCTCAGCCGGCGCCGTCCTGATATTGCAGCTCGTGACTTTTCCCGACGCCGAAATTATGAAGCCGGAGGCGTCGCGGCGGCGGTTCAGGAAAGCCGCGCCCTCCTCCGGGCCCAGGGCCATCACGGAGGTGGCGCAGGCGTTGGCCAGCGCGGCCGTCGAGGCCGTCACCGTGACGCTGGCTATGTCCGAACGGACGCGGCCGGTGCGCGCGTCGATGATGTGATGGTATTTCCTGCCTTCGTGGGTAAAAAAACGTTCATAGTCGCCGGAAGTCGCCACGCCGCCCGAGCTCAGTTCGAGCATGGCGGCGGACCTGCCGTCGGCGGCGAAAGGGTTCTTCACGGCTACGCGCCAGGGGCGGGGGGCGCCCGGGGAGGAGGACAGGCGTATGTCGCCGGCGCCGTTGACGAAAAAGTTCTTCAGTCCCAGGTCGGTCAGGACCCTGGCCGCCCTGTCCACGCCGTAGCCCTTGCCGATGGAGCCGAGACCGATGCGCATGCCCTTTTCCGGCAGGCGTATGGTCCCTTTCTCCCGGTCCGTCTCCACTTTCCAGTGGCCGACGGTCCGCAGCGCGGCGTCGATCGCCGCGTCGGAGGGGGGAATGCCGGTGCGGAAGGCCTCGCGCCAGAGAAGCCCGACGGAGGCGTAAGTGATGTCGAAGGCGCCGCCGGAATCGCGGCAGACGCCGAGAGCGAATTCGACCAGGTCGAAAAGCTCTTCGCTGACTTTGACGGGCGGCCCGCCCGCCGCGGCGTTGAGCCGCTCCAGCGGGCTGTCGCGCCAGTCGGTGATGAGGTCCTCCACCCGCGCGACCTCCTCATAGGCGGTAAGTATGGCGGCCTCGGCCGAGCCGGCCGGGCCGCCCGGCCAGGCGGTCATCTCGAAGGGGGAGCCCATAAGGGACCTTTTGACGACCACCGGGCTCGTCATACTAGAACTTCACCCCAAGGTTGAGCTGGGCGATCACGGCGTCGAGGTCGTTGGACCGGTCGTAGTAAAGCGCCGTGCCGCCCCAGGTCCAGTCGCCTCCCATCAGGCCTTCCCAGCGCTCCGGCGCGTAGCTGAACTGCACGCCGACCTCGTTGGCCGTGAACTTGTCGAGGTCCGAGTCCGAGGTCATATAGGTCCTGGCCCCGGAGAGGAAAGAGTCCTGGTAGTACTTGGCCTCGCTCTGGGAATGCAGGCGATAGAAGACCCGGTATAGTCCCTTCTCTTCCGCGAAGGATACCGCCAGCGCCGGCTCCAGCGTATGGGCTTTTATGTCCCAGCTGTCGGTGTAGTAGCGGTAGTCCAGGTGCAGCGCCAGGTTGTCCTTCAGGGACCGGACATAGCGGCCCGAGAGGGTGTATTTCTCGCGGGTGCCGGGCAGGACTTCTTCCACGCGCGTACCGGTATCGACCGTATTGCGCGTGCCCTCGAGGTAGCCGCTCTGCGAGGTGTAGCTGACCCCGGCCAGGACCATGTCCCGCTCGCTGAGCAACTGGGTCGCGCTCAGGTTGACGGAATCCGTTTTCTTATCCTGCCACTTACGGAAGGCTCCGGCCGATATGTCCCACGGTTTGGCCTGGTCGGCGTAGTGGAAGATCCCCGCCGAGAGCACGAAGTTCTCCTCGGCGAAGAAGCGCTGGACATTGACGCCGCCCGAGAGCGATTTGTACGAGAGCTCGGTCGAGAAGCCCAGCGTGGGGGTGAACATCCAATCGCCGACGCGCTTGGAGTAGCCGGCGTTCACCGCCTTGCGGTCCTGCCAGCCGCCCTCGGAGGCGCCGGTGCCGGTGTCGAAGGCCTTGTTGGAGGCGGAGCTGAGCAGGTCGTAGGCCACGCTGCCGAAGACGGCGGTCTTGCCGTCTATCTCGTGGTTGACGTAGAGTACCGGCTCGTATATCGTGAGGTCCTGGTCTCCGGTTCCGTCGTAGACCTGCCGGCCGCCTTTCCCGCCCTGGGACAAGTAGTTCAATACCAGGTCCAGGCTGGTGGCGGCGAGGGCGGAGGCCTCCAGGGCCGCCGCGAGGACGAATGAAAGAAGGATTTTTTTAATTGCAGCCACAACCGCCTCCCGCGCTCTGGTTAACTCCGCCCGAAGCGCCTTCGCGTATAGCGTGGAATTCGCTTACGAAGTTCTGCCGGTTGCCCATCGGCTCGAACTGCATTATCTGCTTCGACAGCGTGCCGCGGTCAACCTGGTTGACCCGCACACAGCCAGAGGCCGTGGCCGCGAGGGCGGCCAAAGCTATTATCCGGAAAATGTTCATCTGTCCTCCTGACCCCGGTATTGCGGACATCATACTATTTCTTGTCTTTTTTAGATGCGGCGCGGCTCGAAAAGTTTCAGCCCGGACGGCGCTAATATATGTATATCCCGCATAGTATTTTTGTATCATAAGCACCATTATGAACACGGACCCCTCCACTAATTGCTCCCCGGACGAGAGCCGCGGCTCCTGGGGCTCCAGCGTCGGTTTCATCCTCGCGGCGGCGGGCTCGGCGGTCGGCCTGGGCAATATCTGGGGCTTCCCCATGCAGGTCGGCAAAGGCGGCGGCGCCATCTTCGTGCTGCTCTACCTGGTCTGCGTGTTCGTCATCTGCTTTCCTATACTCATAGCCGAACTGGCCATAGGCCGGGCCGCGGCGCGCGACCCGATAGGGGCCTTCCAGTGTCTCAAGCCCCGCACGCCCTGGTGGGTCGTGGGCGCGCTCGGCGTGGTGGCCGGCGTCGGCATACTTTCTTTCTACGCCGTGATAGCCGGCTGGACGCTGGCCTATGTCTGGTACGCCGCGACCGGCGCGGCGGGAGCGGATCCCGGAGTTTTCTTCGGGGCCTTCGTCGCCGACGGAGCCAAGAACGTCTGGCTTTCTTTCGCCGTCCTCGTCATAACGGCCGGTATAATAGTCGGCGGAGTGCGGGAGGGCATCGAGAAGGCCTCCAAGATAATGATGCCCGCGCTTTTCATCCTGCTCGTGCTGCTGGGACTGCGCGCGCTGACGCTGCCCGGCGCGGCGGAAGGCCTCTCCTATTATCTCAAGCCCGATCTTTCGGAGATAACGAATATCGCCGTCATAAACGCGGCGCTCGGCCAGGCCTTCTTTTCGCTGAGCCTGGGCATGGGCGCCATGATAACCTACGGCAGTTATCTTTCCAAGAGGACTATGATCGTAAAGTCCGCCGCCTGGGTGGCCGGCCTGGACACCATGGTGGCGCTGCTGGCCGGTTTCCTGATCTTCCCGGCCGGTTTCTCGCTGGCCGGCTTCAACCCGGCCGAGGGCGGCCCGGGCCTCATCTTCGCCGTGCTGCCCGCCCTTTTCGCGACGATGCCCGGCGGGGCGCTTTTCGGGGCCGCGTTCTTCGTCCTTCTTACGATAGCGGCGCTTACCAGCGCCATCTCCCTGCTCGAAGTGCCGACCGCCGTATTGGTGGACAGGGGCTTCTGCCGCCGCAGATCGGTGATGCTGCTGACCCTGTTCGTCACCGTCCTCGCGGTCCCGTCCGCGCTCTCGCAGGGAGCTTCCCCCTCGTTGTCGAAGTTGCCGGTATTCGGCATGGACTTCCTGACCCTGATGGCCGCTGTCTGGAACAACTGGGCCCTGCCGATAGGCGGCCTGCTCATCGCCGTATTCGCCGGCTGGGTCTGGGGCGCCGATAATGTCATAACCGAACTGCGGGCGGAGGGGAATCCTTTTCCCTTCGCGCGGACCTGGTCTTTTCTCATAAAATATGTCTGCCCGGCCGCGATATTGTTCATCATAATCATGACCGCCCGCGGCATGTTCGCGGGCTAGAGGCCGGCGCGGCCCCCGCCGGACTATTTGATAGAATATAACGACAGACTCCCAAGGAGGAATTACACGATGAAGAAGATACTTTTAGCCGCCTTCGCCCTGGCCCTGCTGGCCCCGGCCTTCGCGCAGGAGCTCAAGACCGAGGACGACAAGACCCTGTACTACCTGGGCCGCATGGTCAGCCGCAACCTCAAGCAGTTCAACCTGACCCCCGAGGAGGGGAAGATGGTGGTCCTGGGCTTCTCCGAATCGCTGGAGGGCAAGGATTCCCGCGTGTCCGACGATTACGGACAGAAGATAGGCGAGTTCGTCTCCAAGAAGCAGGAAGCCATGGCCGCCGAGGAGAAGGCCAAGGCCAAGCCTTTCCTGGACAAGGCCGCCAAAGAGAAGGGCGCCAAAAAGACCAAGTCCGGGCTCATATACAAGGAGACCAAAAAGGGCAAGGGCGCTTCCCCCAAGGCCGACGATATGGTGAAAGTCCACTACCACGGCACCTTCACCGACGGCAAGGTTTTCGATTCTTCCGTAGAGCGCAAGCAGCCCGCGGAGTTCCCGCTGGGCGCGGTCATCCCCTGCTGGACCGAGGGCGTGCAGATGATGAAGGTGGGCGGCAAAGCCACCCTGACCTGTCCCTCCGACATCGCTTACGGCGACGAGGGCAGGCCTCCTTTCATCCCCGGCGGCGCCACGCTGATCTTCGAGGTCGAACTGCTCGACATCGTTAAGCCCGAGAAGCCCGAGGCCGCGCCGGCCCCCGCCAAAAAGGCGGAACCCGCGCAGGAAAAGAAAGAAGAGAAGAAGTAATCGCGCGGGTCGTTAACGAAAAAGGCCGTCCGCCTGAAAGCGGACGGCCTTTTTTTTAGGTCCGGGGCCGGCTATTTTTTGCTGGGGAGAGGCTTGGGCGCCGGCGGGGGTGGCAGCAGCAGGGAGAAGAGTATGGACAGGCCGAGTATGCCCAGCACCACGCCGAGCGAGAAAAGCGCCGGTATATGGTAGACGCCGGAGAGCATCATCTTCACGCCGACGTAGAACAGGACCACGGAGATGCCGACCTTGAGGAACCTGAAATAGTCCATTATGGAGGCCAGCAGGAAGTAGAGCGAGCGCAACCCGACCACAGCGAAGACGTTCGAGGTGTAGACGATGAACGGCTCGCGGGAGATGGCGAGTATGGCCGGGATGGAGTCGACGGCGAAGATGAGGTCGGTGGTCTCCACCACGACCAGCGTGGCGAAGAGGGGCGTCGCGTGCCAGACCTCCTTCTTGACGAAGAAATTGCCGTGGTTCAGGTCCTTGTCGAACGGGATGAACTTCTCCAGGAAATGAAGGACGGGGTTCCTGCCCGGGTCGAGCTGCTCGTCCTTCTGCATTATCAGCTTCACGGCGGTGACTATCAGTATCAGGCCGAAGACGTAGATGATCCAGTGGAAGGCGTTTATCAGGCCGACGCCGACGAAGATGAGGACGAGACGCATGAGGACGGCGCCGAGTATGCCCCAGGTCAGGATCTTGGGCTGGTAGCGCTTGGGCACGGCGAAATAATTGAAGATTATAAGGAAGACGAACATGTTGTCCATCGAGAGCGAGTATTCGATGACGTAGCCCGTGAAGAACTCGACCATCCGTTCGCGCCCCAGCATATGGCCCGTCAGCAGGCCGAACAGCAGCGCCACGGTTATCCAGAAGGCGACGAGTTTCAGCGATTCGCGGGTGCCTATCTCGTGGGCCCGGCCCGCCGAGAGCTTTATGTCGGCGATGAAGAGCGAGGAGGCGGTGACGGCGAAGACCAGCCACATTATAGTCAGGTTGTCCATAATACGGAGATTATACCTTTTCCCGCGGGTGCCGCCGGGAAGCGCCGTCTTGAACGGACGGTAAAATTTGACTACAATAGCACGAAAGTAAAGTTAGGAGGAGAAATGGAAAAGACCCTGGATATAGTGCTGCTCCTGGCGCTCCCCGCCTCGGGCAAGTCGGAAGTACGCCGCTACCTGGCCAATGTGCCGGAGGCGTCGCTGCGCCGCGACTTCCATATCGGAGAGACCCTGCAGATAGACGATTTCCCCTATGTGCACCTGATGCGCCGCATCGACGACGAACTGGCCGCGCTGGGCAAGGAGCGCGTCTTCTTCAAGTCCGGAGACAAACCCTTCAAGAACCCCAAGGACTGGGGCACGCTGATACACCTGATAAACGAGGACTACGCCGATCTGATGGCGAAGAAGGTCTCCAATCCCGCCTCAGCCGGCCTCTTCATCATGGAGCGCATCGAGAAGGCCGCCGAACTCGCGGATATCGATTACCGTCTCAACGACCTGGACAAGGCCGTCAAGGACGCCGTCGCCGGCAAGATAGAGAAGGAGTGCCGCAAACTGCTCGACGAGAAGCACGCCGCCTATCCCGCCTCCTTCGAAGGGAAGACCATAGTGATGGAGGCGGCCCGCGGCGGCGCGCACGGCTCAGCGATGCCGCTGCAGGCCCCTTTCGGCTACAAATACTCGCTCGCCCAGCTCTCGCCCGAGATCCTCAAGCGCGCGGTCATACTCTATGTCTGGGTGACGCCGGAGGAGAGCCGCCGCAAGAACGCCGCCCGCACAGACCCCAACGACCCCGGCTCCATCCTGCACCACGGGGTGCCGATAGACGTGATGATGGGCGATTACGGCTGCGACGACATGGACTGGCTGGAGAAGAACTCGGACAAGCCGGGCACGATAGCCATCGAGGCGCACGGTTCGGTCTACCATCTGCCGATAGGGCGCTTCGACAACCGGGTCGACAAGACCAGCTTCCTCCGCGAGGAGAAGGCCAAGTGGGCAAAGCAGGACGTGGCCGGCGTGCACGAGGGCATACGCTCCGCGCTGGACAAGGTCTTCAGGATGCAGCACTGACGGACTTCTCCGTCCAAAAAGCCGCTCCTTCTCGAAGAGGGAGCGGCTTTTTTTTACGGAAGCCGGCGGCCCTTTTGTGTTTTGCCGCCAATTACTATATAATTATAACGCGCCGAGGTAGCTCAACGGTAGAGCATTCGCTTCGTAAGCGACAGGTTGTGGGTTCAAATCCCATCCTCGGCTGGGAATTTAAGAGGGATTTGAAGCCGACGCCCGCGCGTCCGGTGGACGATGAAGCGGGCGCGGCAGGTTCCGAAGGAGCCCGCGGGAGCGGGCGGGCGAGGAAAAATCCCATCCTCGGCTGAAGATCCGTCCGGCCGCCCGATGGCAAAAACTAGCTCCGCCAATAACGAAGAATACTCGGACCTCAAGTTCGCTCCAGGCGTTCAACAGGCGCGGCGGGCCATCTGGACCTGGCTGCCCTTCCTCTACCTCCTGATCTCCGATTCTTTCTACCTGCGGACCTACGATTCCGCGCAGGTGAAGATCACCCTCCTGCAGATGGGCGGCTTCTCCCTGCTGGGGCTGTGGCTGGGCCTGCTTTTCCTGGAAGGACGCAAAGCCTTCAAAAGCGCCGACTTCGTGTTCCTCGCCCCCTTCTTCGCCTATCTGGCGTATATAGCCGTCGGGTTCCTGCGCGCCCCTTATACCGGGCCCAGCGTCGACGATTTCGTCCGTTACTTCCTCTACATGTCGGTGGGGCTCATCGTCATACGCGAATTCGGGCAGACCGCTCTCGAGCGGCTTACCCGCGTGCTGCTGGCCGCGGCTTATATCGCGGTCCTTTACGGGCTGGTGCAGTTCATAGACACGCGCTGGTTCCCGCCCAAGCATATCGGCCCGGGCATCGATCCTTTCATCTGGAGGGGGGCCTTCTCCGACCGCGTGTTCTCCACCTACGGCAATCCGAACTTCTTCGGCAACTTCCTGGTCCTGATGCTGCCGATCGCCGTCACCCAGTTCATGAAGACGCGGTCGGTATACCTGCTCCCCCTGATAGCCCTGGACCTTCTCTGCCTTTACGGCACCAGGACCAAGGGCGCCTGGCTGGGGTTCGGCATTTCCTCTTTCATTTTCGTGGTCCTCTACGCGTATTTCTTCCTGCGCGAGAATCTCCGCATCAGCAGGAAGGCGTTCCTCGCCATCGCTTCCGTTTTCCCGCTCACGGCCGTGGGCGTCGTCTATCATTTCGGGAATCCCTCCTCTTATAATTTCCGGATCGCGACCTGGCTCTCGACCTGGGAGATGGTGGAGACCAAGCCGCTGATCGGCATAGGGGTGGGCAGTTTCAAGGTCGTCTACCCGGCCTACAGGCGTCCCGTGATCTTCCACATCGAGGGCAAGCACAATACCGAGACGGACCACGCGGAGAACGAGCACCTCGAGCAGTGGATGGATAACGGCATCATAGGGTTCGGACTCTACATCTGGCTCATAGCTTTCGTTCTGACCATCGGGCTGCGCGGTCTCGGCACCCTCACCGAGAACCTGAAAGGCGCCAGGCCGCCGCCCTCGGCCTACAGCCTTCTCGGTTATATCACCGCTCTCCTGGGCATGCTCATCCATAACTTCGTCGACGTGAGCATGCGCTTCGTCTCGTCCGGGGTCTTCCTCGGCCTCCTGCCCGCGGTCATCATCAACCTCGCCCGCGGCCAGGCGCTCTGGGAACTCCACTACAAAGGGGACCCTTCCCAGGAGACGGAGCGGGAGGCCGGCGCGCCGTCCTGGGCACTCTGGGGGGCCAGGGCGCTCCTGGTCTCCGCGGTGGGGGCGGTCCTGTATGTCCTGCTGCGCTGGTTCCCAGAACTGCAGGGGCCGCTGCGCGGCCAGCAGAGCGGGGGGGACTCCCTGCAATGGTTCATAGCCTGGACGGTCTTTCTCGCCTGCGTCGTGTTCATGGCCTGGGTCTATCTGCGCGTGGCCTTCACCGGCCGTTCGGTCCTCGCCGCCCTGGTGATGGCCGCCGCGCTCGGACCCGTCTGGTATTTCTGGGGCTGGTTCCGGGCCGACGTCTATCACAATATGGCGATATTCTTCTCCAAGCAGGGCCGCTGGGACGACGCCCTCTCCTATTATCAGCGGGTGCACGCTCTCAACCCTTACTTCATAATGCCCTACTACTTCACCGGCAACGTCTTCAACGACCGCTTCAACATGACCAAGCAGTACCGGAAGGAATGGGGCGACGCGAACGAGGAGCCCAGGGACGATTACGAACGGGCCATGGATTCCTACGAGCATGTGCGCTCGATCGCCCCCAATTACGTGCAGATGCATCACCAGGTGGGACTGCTTTATATGAAGATGCACGATCACCTGCGCGCGCAGGGCAGGGAAAAGGAGGCGCAGGAGTTCCTCGACAAGGCCCTCGCCCGTTTCGGCCTCTACGAGAATCTCGACCCGGTATTCACCTACAATTATTACCGCAAGGCGCAGATATACATATCGCGCCGACGGTACGACGCGGCCGAGCGCGAGTATCTCAACAATATCACCGCCTGGAAGTGCCACGTCGAGGGGCACGACCACGGTACGCCGGAGGCTTATACCAACCTGGGCAATCTGTACTACATCTCGGGCCGTCCCGGCAAAGCCGTCGAGGCTTTCGCTTCCGCCCTGGCCCTCGACCCTGCTTCCGAACCCGCCCTGCGCAATTACCGCGCTTTGACGGGCCGGCAGGCCCCCTGATACGGGTATGCAGCCGGAAGGGAAGGGCGCGGGCCGCGAAAGTCCACTTGTCACGCTCGCGCTCACCCTGGCCTTCTTCGTCTCGCCGCTCCTTTTCTTCACGGACCTGACCCGTAACCCGTATTACCTGCAGATCGCCCTCCTGAACTCCGCGCTCGTCGCGGCTTTCCTCGTCCGTCTGGCCGCGATGGCGCGCGCCGGGGAATGGCGCTTCTCCCGCAATCTTCTCTGGCCTTCGCTGCTCGCCCTGTCCTCGGTGCTCCTGGTCTCCTGGGCGAGATCGTTCTTCATGCACGAGCCGTTCTTCCGGCCGGCGATCTTCAGCGAGGGGCTGAGGGCCTTTTTCTTCCTTTTCGTCAATTGCGGCCTGGCCTTCTGGCTTTCCTCCTCCGTTCCCTGGGGGGAAGGACCCCAGACGAGGACCGGCCCCTACCTGTTCCTCCTGCTGGTCTGGGGAGGCGCCTGGGCCTTCTTCCCTTTCCTCCGGTCCCAGTCCCCCGGGACGGGGTTCTGGGAAAGGTTCTGGGACCCTTACGGGGGCTTCCTCTGGCTGACGGGACTGGCCGCCGCCTGGCGGGCCGTACGGGGGGGGACGCAGTCGGACTATCTGAACCTGGCCCTTACCGCCGGGGCCCTGGCTTCCGTCTACGGGATCCTGCAATACTTCGGCGTGGAACTGGTCTGGCTCAAGGCGCTCAATCCTTACGGCAACCGCTCCGTTTCCACTTTCGGGAACCCGAATTTCATTTCTTCGTACGTGGTCGTTCTCGCGCCGCTCGCCCTGGTCTGCTGGCTCGAGGCCCGCACGGCGGCGGCCCGTTCTTTTTACGCGGCCGTTCTGCTCTCCTACGAGGGGATGCTCCTGGCGAGCCTCACCCGCTCTTCCTGGCTGGGTATGGCGGCGGGCCTGGTCTTCCTCGCCGCGGTCCCCGCGGTCCGGCGCCGGGCGGCCGCCGCCGGCCGCCGCGGGGCGGTACTGGCCGCGCTCGTGCTGGGCCTGGCCGCGCTCTGGCCCGTCAGTTCTTCCGCGCCGCTGGGCACCGGCCTGGTGCAGAGGCTTTCGGAAGGCGCCGGACGGATAGTTTCGTCCGGCGACCTGTCGCTCTCCGTAAGCAAGGAACGGCTCTACGGTTCTTTCCACCAGCGCGTCCTGATCTGGACTTCCGCCTGGCAGATGGGCCTCGAAAGCCCCCTGCTGGGAAAAGGCTGGGGTAACTTCGAGCTGTTCTATCCTTTTTTCCAGGGCAACCTCCTCGCGGAATACGAGGGCGTGAGGGGCCTCCGCACTCACGCCAATAACGCCCATAACGAACTGCTCGAGCTCTGGGCCCAGGCGGGGCTGGCCGGCCTGGCGGCTTTTTTCCTGGCCGCCGCCGTTCTGGCCGCAGCCTGCCTGCGGCATCTCCGGTCCGCGCCGCCCGAGACCGCGCTCTGGACGGCGGCGCTGGCCGCCGGGGTCGTCGGCATGTTCGCGGACAACATGCTGAACGTCTCCCTCCACTTCGCCGTCCCGGGTTTCGCTTTCTGGTGGGTCCTGGGCGCGTTATCCTCCCGCCTCTCGGGTCATCCCGCCGCCGTACCGGCGCCCTGGCGCCGTCCCTGGGCCGGCCGCGCGGCCGCGGCGGTCCTTCTTCTGTCCGCCCTCGGGGCCCTTTATTACTGGCAGGCCCAGTTCCGGCGGGAGGCGCTCTACTTCTCCGGGTTCAAGCTGATGCGCAGGGGGGATGCCCGCGCCGCGGCGGCCGAGCTGGAGCGCGCCCATTCCGCCTGGCCCAGGGAGGTCAACACCAACTACGAACTGGGCAACGCCCATGTGCGGACCGGGGACTATCCGGCCGCGATCCTCGCCTACGGCGAGGCGCTGAAGTCGAACCCGGGTTACGACGAGATATTCTTCAATCTCGCTATCATCCAGAAGAAGACCGGCGCTTTCGCCGACGCGGCGCGGAGCCTGCGCCTTTCGGCGCTCATAAATCCCCTCAATAGCCAGACCTACCACGCCGCGGCCGAAGTATACGCTTCGGACCCCTCCGTCTACGCTCCGGAGGCCGTCCGTCTGCTGTCGGGCGCGGTCCGGATCTTCCCGGCGGACCCCTCGTTCCGGAACCTGCTGGGATATTTCCGCTCCGTCCTGCGCGATCACGGGGGCGCCGCGGACGCTTACGGCCGGGCCGTAAGGCTGGACCCCTACAACAGGACCTCGGAAGCCAATCTCCGCGGAGCGGCCGCCGCGGCGGGGCGGTCCCGCGACGCGCACCTGCGCTGGCTGGGCTTCTACAGGGAGGCGGAGCGCCTTCTGCAGGCCGGGGACCCCAAAGGAGCCCTCGCCTACGCGGACCGCCTGCTCGACGGCGAAGGGGGGGAAGCCAGGGCGCGGTACCTCCTCTCCAAAGCCAAATTCGCTTCCGGGGACCTGGAGGGCGCCCGCGAAGAACTGGCCCTCACCCTGGCCGCCGACCCCGATCACAACGAGGCCCGCTACGGGCTCGCCGCCCTCCTCGAGAGGTCCGGCGAGACCGAAGAGGCCGCGCGCCACTGGGAACTCCTGCTGCAGCGGGAGCCCGGCAACGCCAAGGCGGCCGGGCGTCTGGCCGCCCTCCGCCGGCAAGGGCAATAATCGCGTAACAAGAACGTAATATTTAGGCAAAGCCGCGGTGTTTTAATATAGCGCACAGGAAACAGGTTTTAGCGGAGCCGAAATGAAGAGCGGGTTCAATAACAGGATCGGGACTTTTTGCGCGGCGGCGGCCGTCTGTCTTGCCGTCCTCGCCGCGCCGCAGGCCGATGTCTCGGGGCAGATCCCTCCCGGGGTCAGCAGGCCGATGGAGCAGGCCATCCGCCTCTACCACGAGAGAAAGGACAACGACGCCATGGACCGCTTCATGGAGATACTCATGAAGGGGACCCCTTCCGAGAAAGCCCTGGCCAACGAATATATAAACCGCATCACCCTGCGCATGAGCACCGTGCCGGGGGCCCCGGAGGAGGCGTCCGGTCCTTCGGAAAGCGCTCTCAACCCGGTGAGGCCTGTCCGCGTTTCCAGGCCCGCCGCCCCCAGCGTCGTGACGGAAGAGTCCCGCCCCTCCTCCCCGTCTAAAACCGCCGCCGCGCCGCCGGAAGACACGGAGGACAGGCGCGCGCTCGTGGCCGAAAAGGTCAACGAAAAGATAGCGGAGATGCGGCGGGACAAGATGCTGGCGCTCGGGCGCGTCAAAGGGGTCAAGATCTATTCCGGGGCCGACGGGCAGCCCAAGGCGGTGACGCTGGACACGGCCCAGTTCTTTTCCGCGGGCACCACTTTCAAGTCGTCCGCGATGGATATTCTCGGGGATCTCGCCGCCCTCCTCTTTACCCTGGGCCGCACCAACTGCCTGATCATCCCGGAGGGCAGCGTCGGGGGGGATATACAGATACTGAACATAAGGAGGGCCATAGCCCTCAATTCCTATCTGGTCTCCCGCGGGCTCTCCTCCTCCCGTCTCGACGTCAACCTGACCGGCGCCGACGTGAAATTCCCGCGCGAACTGACCAATGTCAGCGGGATCGTCATGATACTCAATCCCGACATCCAGCCCCGTCTCAGGGATTCCGACGAGGATCCGCGCTCCGGGGGGCCCAAGATCTCCCTCGGCCTCTACCCCACCGCCATCGAGGTGCGCAAGGGGGAAGGCGCCCTCGTCGAACTGTCCGTCTTCGAGTCGGCCGCCGGGAAACCCACCTGGAAGTTCCAGATCCACCAGATGCTGAACGACGACAGCCTTCTCCTCGTGCAGGAAGTGGCCGGGGAAGGGCCGCAGTTCAATCAGAGTTTCTGGAACGGCAGAAAGAACTTTTTCGGCGAGCCCTATCCGTCCGGCCGCTATCTCTTCTCCCTTACCGCCTACGATATCCGGGGGAAGGAAAGCTCCCTCCGCCGGCTGCTGCTGGTGAAACCGGGACCGGAGGAGGCGGCCGCGGCCAAGCCCGCGGCCTCGCCCGCACGGGACGCGCGCCCGGCCGCCGCCGCGAAAACCGCCTCCGCCCGCAAACCGGGCCTGAAGAAGCCGGTGCCTTCGAAGACCAGGGTCAAAAAAGCCCCCGCCGCGCCGGCGAAAGCTCCCGCGGCCGCCCCCGCGCCGGCCGAAGAACGCGAGGAGACGGAGCCCGCCGGGCAGAGCGAAACCAGCGAGTTCATCGGCCAGGTCATCTACAAGATCTATTTCCGCCAGGGGACCTCGGCCATAACCGCCAACAGCGAAAAGAAACTGGCCCAGGTCGCGAATACCGTAAAGCATTATCCCGATTCCATGCTGAAACTGACGGGTTACGCCTCCCCCGAGGACGACGGGGGCGAGGAACTGGCGAAAGACCGGGCGGACCTGGTCTTCAAGACCCTCGTTTCGGCGAAGTACGGCGTTCCGGCCGACCGCATAGAGGTAAGCCACCGCCTTTCGAAAACCTCTTCCAATATCGTCGAAATACGCATGGGCGGCGGGGAATGACCTGTTGAAAACGGGCGCGAAAACGAATATCATGTTAACTATATGATTGGCGGAACCGGTTCAAAGAGCTCCAGGATGCTGGGCATATATATCGAGCCCGGCGCCATTACCATAGTACAGTCCAAGCCGGCCGCCGGTAAGACCGAGGTCGAGCACCTGGTCAGGGTCCCGACCTCCTTTTCCTTCAAAGAGGGCATCATGCGCCCTCTTTCCCTCAATAACGAGTTTTTCAGCGAGAAGGCCGCCTGGGTCGCCGCTTTCAAGCAGGCCGTCAAGAAGACCCCGTGGGCGACGACCCGCGCCACGGTCACTTTCTCGCAGCATTTCGGCATACTCCGTTATTTCGTCATGCCTTTCGTCGACAGGAAATACTGGGCCAAGTCCATCCCTATCGAGTCTAAGAAATACATCCCCGTGGCTTTCGAGGAAGTGATCTACGATTTCACGGCCACGCCCATGGAGGCGGGCAAAAAGCTCGGCGTCATCTTCGGACTGACCCAGCGCAAGACGGTCGAGTTCCTGATAAACGTCTTCACGGAGGCCGGGCTGCAGCTCGCCTCCCTCGAAATGGCGGCCTGCTCCATGGAGCGCCTCTTCGCGTTCCTGGACCCCAAGGAGCACGACGACAAGGCCTACGTCCATTTCGCGGGGGAGACCGCCTGCATACTGCTTTCCAGCGGCGGTTTCCCCGTGCTTTACAGGGAAACGGATTTTTCCTCTTCTTCCTCTTCCTCCATGTCCGAGCGCAAGCGCCTGGACGTGAAAGGCGCTTTCCAGTTCGTCTCGCGCTACGCCGGCGGCAAAGAATACAAGAAGCTCCTGCTCAGCGGCGATTCCGTCGAGGCCTGGCAGGGCATGGCGTCCCAGGAGTCCCCCGTTCCCGTCGAGATATGGGGCCCGGTGGGCCTCGCTGGGCTTAAAACGGCGGAGCAGGCCCAGATCTTCGCCCTGGGCGCCTCTCTCTGCGGCTCCATCCCGGGCAGGGTGCGCCTGGACATGACGGGACTTTCGGCCGGCAGCGCGGTCGAGCAGAAGATCGCCCGCTACGTCTGGACCGTCATCTCGGTGATAGCCTCGTTCTTCCTGCTGCTCGCCGCCGTCAATCACGCGCGCATCTACGTGCTGAATTCCGAGATCTCGGCCATCATGTCCCAGGTGGGGGACGTGACCGAGTTCCAGAACCATACCGAGGAATCAATACGGGACGTCATAGAGAAAGGCAGCGCCGAAACCCGCATGCTGCGCGCTCTCTTCTCCGACAAAGAGGTCCTGGCGCCCAAGCTCCAGGCGCTGGGCGACGCTATCCCGGGCGACCTCTGGGCGCAGTCCATCTCGTACAGGCATGAACTTCCCGTGAGCGAGAACACGGTGAGCGAAAAGGAACTCTCCGTGCTCGGCGGCACCCGGCTGCAGGGACAGCTGAAGTTCAACGCGGTGGACCTCTATGTCAGGAATCTCAAGACTCTCCCGGAACTCAAGCTGTTCCAGCCGCCTACCGGGACCATCCAGTTCGACCTCGCTTCGGGCGGCAAGGCGGGATTTTCCGCCTCAGACGCGCCGGACGAAGAGGCGTCCCCCTTTACCGTGATACTGTCGGGCAAATAGGCAGGCACAGCGCTATGAAAGCCATCCTGAACAAGATCAAGGACGCCCTGACGGAGATGCGTGACGATGTTCTCGTCATCTACGCCGAAAAAGGAGCCACCCCTTTCAAAAAGCCTCTGCTCATGGCCCTGCCTGCGCTGCTTATCGCCTATGCCGGGATCTACTCTCCTTCCTCGAGCAATCTCCGCGAGAGGAGGATCGAAAGCGCCAAGCTGAAGGTGATATCCGCCCATTACGCCGAATACACGGAAGTTCAGGGCCAGAGGGCGGAGCTGCGCCGCAGGATGCCCCTCCTTAAGGACAAGGACGAGTGGCTGGGCTATATCCTCACTTCGACCTCGAAGAACCACGGGCTCACTTTCGAAGCGCTTTCCCAGCAGGAGGAACGCAATGCCGGGCCTCTGATCCTGGTATCCCGGGGAGCCAGCGTCACCGGCCCCTATGAGCAGGTGGGCGCCTGGCTGGCCGAGATGGAGAATTCCAAGATCTTCCTGAAGATCACCAGCCTGCAAATGACCAAGAACCCGGGGACTCCTACCTCGGTGCAGGTCAAGATCGTCCTTTCCATAGTGCTGCCGCGCGACACCTCCCAGCCGGGGGGGGCTGTATGAAGAATTTTTCCAGCGTAATGGGCTGGGGCCTGCTGGCGGCGGTACTGGCGGTCCCCTCCTTCCTGTTCTACAACTGGTGGTCCTCCAACAAGGCCAAGGAGGCCCAATCGGCGGCGAGCGGGCAGGCCGTCCCGCGCAATTTCTTCCCCGGCCAGGAAGGGGCGAAGCAGGGGGCGGAGGGGGGAGAAACCCCGTCCGCCGAAGCCGCGTCCCGGCCGGAGAAGCCCGCGACGACGGAAGCGGCGGCGGAACTCCTCCCCGGCGCCTCCTCGCAGGCGGCCCCGGAACCGGGTCCTTCCGCCGATCCGCAACCGCCGGCCCGGGCCGGCGCCGAGGCCCCCGCCGCAGCCGCCAAGCCGGGAAGCGAAGCGCCGGCGGCGCAGGCCGGGACCGCGCCGGAAGTCGCGAAGTCTACCATCACCGAGACCTCTTACTTCCGTCCCAGGACGAAGCGCAACCCCTTTATGACGCCCCAGGATTACGCGGCGCTGCGGGAACAGGAGGACATGCGCAGGGCGGCCGCCATGGAGCGGCGCCGGGCCAATCAGGGGCCCCGGGAGATACCCATCGAGAGCCGTATGACGATACAGGGCATCGTCGGGACGAACGTGATCATCAACGGCGAAATGTATTCCCGCGGCGATACCGTCATGGGCGCGAAGATAATACGCATAGGCGCCGACTATATAATCGGGGAGCACAAGGGCAGGCGTTTCCGGAAGGCGATGCAGTAGGAAGGATCGGATATCATGACACGGGCTTCGGAGGGTTTATGAGAGTTCTAAGAGTTCTGACCGCGGCGGTTCTTTTCCTGCAGACAGCGCTGCTCCCCGCGGCGCCGGCCTTCGCCCAGGACGCGGACCGCCAGTTCATGGACGAACTGCAGGGACCGTCGGACGAAGGCGGTCCGATACTGGACCCGGGCCAGGCCCCCGCTCCGCGGGCCCAGGTCCCCGGCTCCCCCATCGAATCCGCCCAGATCGGCGGCGTCCAGCGCGAGGCCCCCATGTACGAGGAGGCGGAGACCCTTTCCCCGCTGGACCGCAAGATCGGCCCGATCCGGCTCAAATCCGCGCCCCTCTCCACTTTCCTGGACGTGGTCTCGGCGCAGTCGAGGGTGAATTTCATAATCACCGACGGTCTGGAGAAGGCCACGATCACGGTCTTCCTGCGCAAGACCACGGTGCGCGAGGCGCTGGAACTGCTGCTGCGGGTCAAAGGCCTCACTTATCAGCGCATAGGCAAGAGCAACACCTATGTGGTGACCAAGCGCGCCGCGGACCAGCCGAACCTGATCACCAAGATATACACCCTAAACTATATCCCGCTCATCCCGGTCTCCTCCGTCTACAGCGACATAAGCGCCATAACTTCCCAGGACGTCTCGTCCGGCGGCGGCTCATCCATGTCCCAGGGACAGCAGGGCGACGCCGGTACCGGCGGCGCGCCCGGCGGGGATAAATCGGACAACGCCATCGCGATACTCAATATCGTCAACAGCGTGCTCTCCAAGAAGTACGGCAAGATGGCCACGGACCCCCGCACCAACTCCCTGGTCATCACGGACATACCGGAGGTCTTCCCCCAGGTCGAGCAGATAATCGCCGAACTGGACAAGAAGGCCCCGCAGATCCTGATCGAGGCGCAGATCGTCGAGATAAACACGGACCGCATGAACGAGCTGGGGATAGAGTGGGGCGGTTCCCGCGGCGAGATGGCTTATTTCGCCGGCCCCGCCCGCCTTACGGACTACGGCCTTCGCCCGGGCTTTTTCTCGGGCGAGGAATGGAAGCGTTTCTATCCCTCCGCGGCGGCCGACGTGGAGACCGAAGAGGGCGGCGATGGCGGAGGAGGCGGCGGCGGAATAGACCCCATATTCTCCACCGGCCAGACGAGTCTCGGCGGCAACAAGGGCATCTACTACGGCGTCTTCAGCCTGGCCCAGCTGCAGGCCATTTTCAGGGCCCTCATCTCCCGCGGAGAGGCGCGCTACCTGGGCAAGCCCAAGATCGTCTCGATGAACAATAAGACCGCGATCATCCAGATAGCCCGGGACGCGGCGGTAGGCACCGCCAGTTCCGTGACTTCGGCCGGCGGCGCGGCCGGCGAGGCGTCCACTTCGCTGGAGCGGCGCCGTATCGGCCTCAACCTGCTGGTCACCCCCCAGGTCAACAAGGAGGGCTTCATCACGATGATAGTGCAGCCCTCCTATTCGGATATAACGCCGTCGGCCATCACGGTGCAGGGCGATACCGTCTACGACCCGGTCAGCCGCGGCGCTTCCACCATGGTCCGCGTCAAGAACGGCCAGACCGTGGTCATCGGCGGCATGCTCTCCTCCACGGAGACGAAGACCGTCAAGAAGGTGCCGCTGCTGGGCTATATACCGATAATCGGCTGGCTCTTCACCAGCGTCAGTTCCAGGCGCACGAACACCGACCTGGTGATCTTCCTGACCCCGACCATTCTGGTCGATTGATAGAGGAAAGGGGCGGCCCGGCCGCCCCGGAATCGCGGATATGGCCCGTAAAAAACTAGGCGAGATACTCATCCAGTCAGGCGTCATAAACGAGGAGCAGCTGGCGAAAGCGCTCAAGTTCCAGACGCAGACACCCTGTCTCATCGGCGAGGCCCTGGTCAAGCTGGGCTACGCTTCCGAGGAACAGGTGTCCATGGCCCTTTCCAAGCAGCTGGGGACCCCTTACGCCTCGCGCGAGAACAAGATCCTCAACCCGGAGAAGGGCCAGGGCCTGGAAAAGATCATCTCCGAGAAGTTCGCCCGCGAGAACGCCGTCATCCCGCTGTTCATAGAGGACAATATCCTCGCGGTCGCGATGACCGATCCCACCAATATCCTGCTGCTCGACAACATAAAGATGGTGGCCGGGATGGAGATCACGCCGTTCATCTCCACCCGCGCCCAGGTCCTGAAGGTCATAGACCAGTTCTACCAGGTGCAGGGCGACCTTATAGACAAGGTCATGGAAGGCGGCGAGGGGAAGGACGGCGGCGGGGACGTAGCGGACGCGCTCACTCCCGACGGGAAGCTGGACCTCGACAAGGTCATAGTCGGCTCCGGCAAAGGCGCCCAGTCGATACAGCTCGTCAACGCCATCCTGAAGCAGGCCATAGCCGAGCGCACTTCGGACATCCATCTAGAGAAGTTCGACGAGAAGATCTCCCTGCGGTTCCGCATAGACGGCTCCCTTTACGAGCGCAGCGCCCCGCCGGCGGAGCTTTTCGACAACCTGATCTCCCGCTTCAAGATCCTCTCCAAGCTGGACGTCGCGGAACGCCGCCTGCCGCAGGACGGCAGCTTCACCATCAAGTTCCAGAGCCGCAACATCGAGAACCGCGTAAGCGTCTGTCCCACGGTCTTCGGCGAAAAGCTGGTCCTCCGTATCATGGACCGGGGCTCCGTGGAGCTCAACATCGACAAGATCGGTTTCGAGCCCAGGCAGAAGGACGACTTCCTCCAGGCCGCCCGCTCGCCGCACGGCCTTATCCTGCTGACCGGCCCCACCGGCTCCGGTAAGACCACCACGCTCGGCGCCGTGCTGAACACGATAAAATCGCCGGAGATAAACGTCATGACCCTGGAGGACCCCGTCGAAATCAAGATGGAGGGGGTCAGCCAGGTCCAGATCAGGCCCCAGATCGGCCTGACCTTCGCGGCCGGCCTCCGCTCCTTCCTGCGACAGGACCCGGACGTCATACTGGTCGGCGAAACGCGCGACAACGAGACCGCCGAGGCCTGCCTCAAGGCCGCCATGACCGGCCACCTCGTGCTCTCCACCCTCCACACGAACAACGCGCTGGAGGCCATCCCGCGCCTTATCGATATGGAGATAGAGCCCTACCTCCTGGCCAGCACGCTGCTGCTGGTGGCGGCCCAGCGCCTGGTCCGCGTCCTTTGCGACTGCAAGATCCCCTATAAGCCGCCCCAGGACGAGCTGGACCTGTTCGCCAAGGAGTCCATGCTCAATCCGCTCCCGGACCTCAACCGGCTCATTTTCTACAAGCCGAAAGGCTGCCCCAAGTGCTTCGATCTGGGCTACCGCGGCCGCCGGGCCATCTACGAGATCTGTTTCGTCACGGAGGAAATGAAGCGCATCATCTCCAAGGACGCCGATATCCCCAAACTGAAGGCCGCCGCCGCCAAAGGCGGGGCCTGGGACCTGCGGGCCAGCGGCTGGCGCAAGGTCCTGGCGGGGGTCACTTCCGTGGAGGACATGATGGGCGTCACGATGTCGGAGCACTGAGCCTTCTCGCGTTGCTCGCGGCGGTTATTTTTGGTAGAGTCTTCGTAGCGCTATGGCCAAGTTCATTTACACCGTTCAGGACGCGCAGGGCACGGTCACGACCGGGCATCTCGACGCGGAGGACGAGGACCAGGCGGTACAGGCCCTCCAGGGTAAGGGCCTTTTCATCCTCTCCATACAGTCGGAGCAGACCAAGACCGGCGGACTGCGCAAGCAGTCCGCTTCCGGTTCCGTTTCCGGGCGCGACCTGGTCTTTTTCGGCGAGCAGGTCGCCACGCTCCTGGCCGGCGGCGTGCCTCTCGTCCGGGCGCTCTCCCTTCTGTCGGACCACGCGGAGAACAAGACCCTCGGCGCCGTCCTCGGCCAGATCACCAAGGAGGTCTCGGCGGGCGGCGCGCTTCACAAGGCGCTGGAGAAGCACCCGAAGGTCTTCGACGAGGTCTGGATCTCGCTGGTGCAGGCCGGAGAGGTCTCGGGCCAGCTGCCCGCCGTGCTGCGCCAGGTCACGGCCTATTCCGAGGCCCAGGAAGGCATCAAATCCAAAATCGTGACCGCGGTGGCCTACCCGGCCGTCCTCTTCACGATGTCGATGGGCGTGCTGGCCTATTTCATCATCTTCATCGTCCCGGTCTTCGCCGGCATATTCAGGGACTTCAACCTGGACCTCCCGTTCATCACCAAGATCGTCCTGATATTCTCCAACATCGTCACCAAGTACTACCTCCTGGCCACGGTAATTATAATCGGCTTCGTCCTGGCCCTGCGCGCCTATATCTCCACACCGGCGGGACGCCTTACCTGGAACCACTTCATCTTCAAGTTGCCGCTGGTGGGCTCCCTGGTCAAGAACATCAATATCGAGCGCCTGCTGACCACCCTCTCGACGCTGATCCGTTCCGGCGTCAGCATACTCAACGCCGTCTCCGTGCTGGAGGGCGCGTTCCGCAAGAACCTGATCTTCCAGAACGCGCTCAAGAAGGCCAAGACGGAGATAGCCAGCGGCCGCTCCATCGCCGACTCTTTCCGCAAAACGGGCCTCTTCCCGGGCATGGTGACGGAAATGATGTGGATGGGCGAGGAGTCGGGCAAGCTCCCGGACATCATCTCGGTGCTCTCCAAGTTCTACCAGGAGCAGATAGACCAGTTCCTGCGGCGCTTCTCGGCCATGATAGACCCGATACTTATCGTCGGGATAGGCGGCATCATAGCCGTGATCGTCATGTCGATCTTCATGCCCATTTTCCAGCTCTCGCAGATAGGGTCCAAATGAGGAAAGGGGGGGAGATGTCTTCTTCCAGGAAAGGTTTCACGCTCATCGAGCTGATGGTGGTGATCATAATCCTGAGCATCCTGACTTCCATCGGGGTGCCTTATTACATCAAGACGGTGGAAAGCTCCAAGGCCCTGGACGCGGTGGCGATGTCCAATATGATCTCGTCGGCCACCCGCATGCTCATGGCCGACAATCCGTCGCTCACCTATAACGGCGGGCAGTTGACCAACTCCTGTAATGGCGCAGCCTGCTCCACCGGCCCTACGCGCAATTCCTGCGACCTGGTCGCATGCAGGTACCTCGCGGCCCAGAACTGGGATAAGCTGCCCTATATCTACCGTTCCTGCAACCCGGTCTCCGGCGCCGGCGGCTCCGGCTGCTCCTCAAAGCTCACCGTCAGCGCCCGCCGGCGGGAGGGGACCTATGCCGCCTGGGGCTATACCATCTCGGATATCGGCGCCTGCGCCCCGGTCTCCGGCGCTCCGACCTGCCCCAGTTTCTGATCCCCAGACCTAAAGAGGAAGGAGCATAGCAGATGAGGACCAGGCCCGGCGTGACGCTCATAGAGGTGTCCATAGCCGCGCTCATAACCGCCATGACCAGCGCGGCCGTCTTTTCCATCGTCCTGTCCGGCCTCGTTTCCCACGAGAAGGCCGATAAGCGCGAACTCGCCGCCATGGCCATAAAGCGGGCCAGCCAGAGCCTGTCGAACTATGTCTCGGCCGTGCCCTCCGAGTCCGCCTACACGCCGGTCGCGGGCGGGAAATGGGCCGCTTCCGCCACCGCCGGCTGGTCGCTGCGCGGCAATACCGGGGGCGGGGTCACTCACGACATCTCTTCGCTGCTGAACGGCACCGAACTGCAGGTCCCCGGCCAGACCTGCGCGGCCGGCAACGCCTACTGCTTTTTCACCTACACCGTGGTGGATTATGACTGCGGCCTTGGCACTGCCAATACGGCCTGGGCCTGCAAAAGGGTCACCTTCAACCTGCGTTATGCCGACTAAACACCGCTTCCTCATGCGCGCGCGGCCCGGCTTCACCCTGGCCGAGCTGATGATATCCGTCATGATCTCGGCCATGCTCCTGGCCTCGCTGGCAGCCATACAGACCACCAGTTCCAACTACATGCTGCAGAATTACCGCCAGAACGTGATAAAGAACGGCGCCTCCTACGCCATGAAGACCGTACTGAGCCGCATCCCGGCCGCCACCAGGATAGACCTGCCGGCGTACGATTCCGACGGCAACGAGCTGAAGATCGCCGAGAACGTGGACCAGATGACGGGCTGCCACCCGATCCACAGTGCGGTGCCGAGGCGCTGGCATTATTTCTGCCGCTACGCCACCGCCGACGCCTCCTGTCCTTCGGGGGGCTGCCTGCGCTATTACACCGGCACCATCACGGCGGCGGGAGGCGCCTGTCCCGCGGCCCCGACCTGGACCTTCACCTCCCCGTATCCCGCCGGCTGCAGCGGCGGCACTTATATCCAGCTGGCGGAGTACGTGAACGTCTCCCTGGCGCCGCTCTTCTCGCGCCGCTCGGCCGACGGCATAAACGAAAAAGGCGCCGTCCGCGTCCGCCTGCGGGTGAGGTGGATCCCGCCGGCGGTATCCGGCAAGGACCTGAGCGCCTCCTCCCGCGAAGTGGACACCACTCTCGATTCCACCGCCAGCGTCCAGCGCAGCGCCTGCCCCGGCGCCGCGGCTCCCTGCGCCTACTGAGCCGGCATTGAAAAACCCGCCGCCCTCTGCTAGACTATCTGAATGAGACGGGCTTTGCCGGCGGTCCGCGCGTTCACGAGGCGGGGCACCATCCTGGTGCAGACCCTGGTGATGAGCGTGGTCATCAGCATGATGGCCGTCATGCTGATGCGCTGGGTGCTGTCGCGTTATATACTGGCCAGCCGCGTCCACAACAGCGCCGTGGCGCAGACCCGGGCGGAGGGCTGCGCGGGGCACCTTATCTCGAGCTGGAACGCGCAGTTGACCCCTACGGCGGGTCCGTGCACCGGGATGGATCCGGCGGGGAAAACCGGCACGGGGATACAGACCGTCACGGTGGAATTATCGGAATGATCCGCAGGGCTGCGCTCGTTCTTCTGGCCCCCGTTCTGACCGTCGGCCCCTCCTGGGGTGCGGACGGTTGGAAACTCAGGGAATCCCCGCACTTCCTCATCCACCACGAAGCCGGCTGGGCGCCGAACTCCATAGCCATAGAGCTGGAGAGACTCTATTCCTCCATGCGGCTGAACCTGGCCATGTTCGCGCCGTGGATGGTCAAGGAGAAGACGAAAGTATACATCCACTCCAGCCAGCAGACCTACCTGAAAGGCGAGTTCGAACCTCCTCCCTGGTCCAAGGGGCTCGCTTTCACTTCCAGGAAGACCATAGTCGTCTACGACTCCGGCGACCTGGAAAAGCTCCGGGCCGTCATCGCGCATGAACTGACCCACCTGTATTTCGAGACCTATTTCGCGGAAAAGCTGAAATACCCTCCGCAGTGGCTCAACGAAGGGCTGGCCGTCATGATGGAGGACGCCTCGCATTCGGCCGAAGGCGGCCCCTGGACGACGGCCCTGAAGTACATGCCGCGGGAGAGATTCTTCACGATGAGGTCGTATTTCGCCAGCGAACTCGCCTCGCTCAACACCGACCAGAAGATAGGGGACTGGTACCTGCAGGCTTTCGGCATCGTCAAACATCTCTACAGCCCGGCGCAGCGGCTGCAGTTCCGGAACTTCTGCGAGAGGATACGCGCCGGGACGGACCTGGAAGGGGCGCTCTGGGAAGTGTACCGGGCGAAGGATATCGACCAGTTCGAAAAGAAATGGCTCACCTGGCTGGACCTGTACCGCGCCCAGGATAAACCCGGCTTCGGCCGGCAGCAGCCGAGCGCCAGCTTCAACTTCCAGCCGGTGAAACTCTCCTCTTTCGGTTTTACCGGTTTCGGCGGCGGGAAATAGCCGCGGGAGAGCGCTCCCGCAGATAGGCGCCGGTCTGGGAGGCGCCCGGCGCGGAAGCTTCTTCCACGGGTCCGGCGTAGAGCACCCTGCCGCCGCCCTCGCCGCCCTCGGGCCCCAGCTCCAGCATCCAGTCGGAAGACGCTATCACGTCGAGGTTGTGCTCGATGACGAGCACCGTATTGCCCTGGTCGGCCAGGCGGTGCAGCACGCGCAGCAGCTTCTCCACGTCGGCGAAATGGAGCCCCGTGGTGGGCTCGTCGAGGATGTAGATGGTGCGGCCGGTCGAGCGGCGGCAGAGCTGCTCGGCGAGCTTGAGGCGCTGCGCCTCGCCGCCCGAGAGCGTGGTGGCGCCCTGCCCCAGTTTAAGGTAGCCCAGGCCGACCTCGTCCATGACCGAGAGTATCCGCGAGATCTGCGGTATGTCGGCGAACAGCGCCGCGGCCTCCGTTATCGAGAGGTCCAGCACCTCGGAGATGCTCTTCCCTTTGTACCTGACGGAGAGGGTCTCGTCGTTGAAACGCCGGCCGGCGCATTCGTCGCATCTGACGTAGACGTCGGGCAGGAACTGCATCTGTATCTTTATCGTGCCGTCGCCCTGGCAGGCCTCGCAGCGCCCGCCCTTGACGTTGAACGAGAAGCGGCCCGGCTGGTAGCCGCGGCGGCGCGCCTCGGGCAGCTTCGAGAAAAGGTCTCGTATGTGGTTGAAGGCCCCGGTATAGGTCGCGGGGTTGGAACGGGGGGTTCGGCCTATCGGGGACTGGTCCACTATGACGGCCTTGTCGAGATGCTCGGCCCCCTTCATGGCCCGGAAGGCGCCCGGGGTCTCCTTGGACCCGTAGAGTTTCCTGGCCAGGGCCTTGTAGATTATCTCGTAAAGCAGCGTCGACTTGCCGGAACCCGAGACGCCGCAGATGCTCACGAACAGGCCCAGCGGGATCTTTACGTCGATGTTCTTGAGGTTGAACTGGCTGGCGCCGAGGAACTCCAGGTGCTTCCCGGAACCCTTGCGGGCTGGCCGGTCGAAGGCGACGCTGCGCTCGCCGCGCATGAAGGCCCCGGTCACGGAGGCCTTCGACCTCATTATGTCGGCGGGCGTTCCCTGCGCGACGATGGCGCCGCCGCCCGAACCGGCGCCGGGGCCCAGGTCGACCACGTGGTCGGCGGCGCGTATGACCGCCTCGTCGTGCTCCACGACTATAAGGGTATTGCCTATGTCGCGCAGCGATTTGAGGGTGTTGATGAGCTTGGCGTTGTCGCGCTGGTGCAGGCCTATGGTCGGCTCGTCGAGGACATAGAGCACCCCGGTCAGCCCGGAGCCTATCTGCGTGGCCAGCTGTATGCGCTGCGCCTCGCCGCCGGAGAGGGTCTCTGAGCGGCGGTCGAGAGTGATATAGGAGAGGCCGACATTGTCGAGGAAGCCGAGGCGCGAGTTTATCTCGCGCAGTATCAGCCGGGAGATCTCCTTTTCCTTTTCGGTAAGGTCCAGCGCTTTCAGGAAACCGAGTATGGCCCCGATGGACATGCCGGAAAGCGCGGCTATGTTCACGCCGCCGACGAGCACGCTCAGCCCCTCGGGCTTGAGCCGGGCGCCCCTGCATACCGGGCAGGTGACTTCGTGCATGAAGCGGCGGTAGACCTCTTCCCTGACGAAATCGGATTCGCTCTCGGTGTAGCGCCTCCGGAGATTGGTTATGACGCCTTCGAAACCCGACTCGGCGTCTCCCTCCAGTACGAGCGCGCGCTGGGCCGCGGTCAGGGACTTCCACGGTTTACCGGAGGGGATGCCGGCCTTGCGGCAGAAATCCTCCAGCATTTCGGCGTAATAGCCGCCCCAGGAGTTCTTCCAGCGGTGCGTACGCGTGGTGACGGGATTGGCCCAGGCCTCTATGGCCCCTTCGGCGATGGACTTCGACGGGTCCGGCACCACCAGGTCGGGGTCCGCCTCTATCCGCACGCCGAGCCCCGTGCAGGCCGGGCAGGCGCCGTGCGGGGCGTTGAACGAGAACAGCCGGGGTTCGAGTTCCGGGAAACTTATCGCGCATTTCGGACAGGCGTTCTTCTCGCTGTATACCGCTTCGAGCGGGGGTTTGCCGGCGGCGCGGGCGCGAAGCAGGCCATGCGACTGGGCCAGCGCCAGTTCCACCGCCTCGGCCGCGCGCTCCCTGTCGCCGTCCGGGGTGAACTCGTCGACGAAGAGGTCGATGTCGTGCTTGACGTAGCGCTTGAGGGAGGGGACCTTGTCCAGTTGCACCAGTTCGCCGTCCACCAGCGCCTTCACGAAGCCGGCCTTCTTCAGGCGCGAGAAGAGGTCCTCGTAGGTGCCGATGCGGCCGCGCACCAGCGGCGCGAAAACGGCGGTCTTCCGGCCGGCGAAGGCGTGCTCCAGCTCCTTGACTATCCCCTGCGCCGACCAGGCCTTAATGGGGCCGCCGCAGGAGGGGCAATGCGGCCTGCCGGCCTTGGCGTAGAGCAGGCGGAGATAGTCGTAGATCTCCGTAACGGTGCCGACGGTGGAGCGCGGGTTGCGCGAAGGGCTGTGCTGCTGGATGGCTATGGCGGGGGAAAGGCCCTCGATGGACTCCACGTCGGGTTTGTCCATCTGCTCCAGGAACTGCCGCGCGTAGGCGGACAGCGACTCGACATAGCGGCGCTGGCCCTCGGCGTATATGGTGTCGAAAGCGAGGGTGGACTTGCCGGAACCCGAAAGGCCCGTCACGACCACCAGTTTGTTCTTCGGCAGCGAGAGGGTGAGGTTCTTGAGGTTGTGGGAGCGGGCTCCGGTTATCTTTATGGCGTCCATCTCACCTGCCTCCGTAACGGTTGACCGCGGTCGGCCGCAGGAACTTGTCCGAGGCTTCCGGGTAATCTATGTTGAAATGCAGACCGCGCGATTCCTTGCGGGCGGAGGCGGACTCTATTATCGCGCCGGCCAGGCAGGCGATATTGCGCAGTTCCAGCAGGTCGGTGGTCAGCAGGAAGTCCCAGTAATAGCGCAGTATCTCCCCGGAGATTATCTCTATGCGGCGGCGGGCCCGTTCCAGGCGCTTGTCGCTGCGCACTATGCCGACATAGTTCCACATCAGGGTGCGTATCTCCTCCCAGTTGTGGCTGATGATGACGGCCTCGTCGGAAGGCCGGGCGTCGCCGTAATTCCAGGCCTCGGCCTTCCCGGCGGACCTGGGGGAGCCCGGGCGGTCCGCCGCGGCCGCTTCCGCCGCCCGGTGGGCGAAGACGCAGGCCTCGAGCAGGGAGTTGGAGGCGAGGCGGTTGGCGCCGTGCAGCCCGGTATAAGCGGTCTCCCCCGCGGCGTAGAGGCCGGGCATGGCGGTCCTGCCGTCCCTGTCGACCCGCACGCCGCCGCAGAAGAAATGGGTGGCGGGGACCACGGGGATGGGGGACTTGGCGATATCGATGCCCAGTTCCAGGCAGCGCGCGTAGATCTGCGGGAAGCGTTTCTTCAGGAAAGCCCTGCCTTTGAAGCTGATATCGAGCCAGGCGCAGTCCTGGCCGGTGCGCTTGAGTTCGGCGTCTATGGCGCGGGCCACTATGTCGCGCGGGGCCAGTTCGGCGTCCTTGTGATATTTCGGCATGAAGCGCTCTCCGCCGGCCAGGGTGAGGAGGCCGCCTTCGCCGCGCACCGCCTCCGAGATAAGGAAGGATTTCGCCTGCGGATGGTAGAGGCAGGTCGGATGGAACTGGACAAATTCCATATTGGCAAGGTCCAGGCCGGCCCGCCAGGCCATCGCCATCCCGTCGCCGGTGGCGGTGTCCGGATTGGAAGTGTAGCGATAGACCTTGCCCGCGCCGCCGCTGGCCAGGAAGGTCCGGCCGGCGGTGAAGGTCTCCACGCGGCCGGTGGACTCGTCGAGCGCGTAGGCGCCCAGGCAGCGGTTGGACGCCGGCCGGCAGGAATGCGCCTTCTCCGCGAGGATGAAGTCGATGGCGGGATGGCGCTCGCAGAGGCGGACCTTTCTGTTGCGGGAGCAGGCGGCCAGCAGCGCCTCCTGTATGTCGCGGCCCGTGTAATCGCCGCAATGCAGGACCCGGCGGGCGCTGTGGCCGCCCTCGAGCCCCAGGTCGAAAGCCCCGCCCTTGCGGCTGAACTTAACGCCGAGCTCCAGGAGCTCCTTAACCCGCGACGGGCCCTCGCGCACGGTCATTTCCACTATGTCCCTGTCGCAGAGACCGGCGCCGGCTTTCATCGTGTCCTCGGTGTGGCGTTCGAAAGAGTCCGCCGCGGCGGTGACGGCGGCTATCCCGCCCTGAGCCAGGCCGGTGGAGCAGGTGCGCAGATCGCGTTTCACCAGCACGGTCACCGTGCCCAGCCGGGAGAGCTTCTCGGCCAGCATGAGACCGGCCAGGCCGCCGCCGAGCACCAGGAAATCTGAATGGTTCGCTTTCATAAGGGGCCGTTAAAAATCTAGAATATTTTAACACTTATGGCGGACCGCAAGAAGAAACTTCTGGTTTACCTGCCTATACTTATATCCGCGGGCATACTGGCCTGGCTGATCTATCCCAGCTTTCCCTCGCTCAAGAGCACGCTGGCCGGAGCCTCGGGCGGCTGGCTGGCCATATCGCTGCTCTTCGCCGTCTCCAGCTATACCTGCATGAGCCTCACGCTCTGGGAGGTCCTTTCCATACTGGGCTTCCGTCTTCCTTTCTGGGAGACCGGCGGCATCGCCCTGGTCTCCACCACCGTCAACTATTTCTTCTCCTCGGGCGGCGTCAGCGGCTTCGCCACCCGCGCCCACCTGCTCTGCAAGCGCAGGGTGCCCTACGGCATAAGCGTGACCTCGTCGGTGGTCATCAGCGTCCTCATCTATCTGGTCCTCTCGCTCATCATACTCCAGGGCGTCCTGCTGCGGCTCATAGATCATCCGAGCTTCGACCTGACCTTCTTCGAGGGTGTGATCGGCGTCATGCTGATACTGGGCTTCGCCTTCTCGCTGACGACGATGCTCTTCCACCACAACCTGCGTTCCTCCTGGGGCCGCAAGATCTACGACGGCGTCAATTACGTCATGTATTTCTTCTCCAAGCGCGAGATCCCCGAGGAGACCTTCCTGGAGTTCGAAGGGCAGCTCAACGAGGGCATCCATAAACTCCACGACAGGAAGTTCGAGCTGCAGACCGTCATAGCCTATGTCTGCGCCGACTGGATCTCCACCATTTTCATACTCTATTTCGCCTTCAAGGCCGTCGGGGTGGACATCAGCAGCGGCGTGCTTGTCACCGGTTTCGCCTTCGGCATGCTGATGACGATAATTCCGATACTGCCTGGCGGCCTGGGCGCGATGGAGGCGGCCATGACCGCCTCCTACGCCCAGATGGGGATACCGTGGGAGAAGGCGCTGGCGGCCTCGCTGATCTTCCGGCTTTTCTATTACCTGCTGCCGGCTTTGTTCAGTATCTTCATCTACTGGGGGCTCAAGATGTCCGAGCCTTTCTACGACTATTTCCACCCGGAGAACGGCGGGGAATGCCCGGTTCTCGGAGAGGGGGAGGGGCGATGATAGAGGAATTCCTGGGCGAGGCGCCCGAGATACATCCGGGGGCCTGGGTGCACCCGTCGGCCGTCATAATAGGCCGGGTGAAACTGGGCGACAGGGTCTCGGTCTGGCCCAACGCCGTCATACGCGGCGACGTGGATGCCATCACGGTCGGCGAAGGGTCCAACATACAGGACGGCGCGGTCCTGCACCCGGACCGGGGACGCCCGGTCCGCCTGGGCGCCGGCGTCACCGTGGGCCATTGCGCCGTGGTGCACGGCTCCACCGTGGGCGACAGGTGCCTTGTCGGCATGGGGGCCGTCATAATGGCCGCCGAGATAGGCGACGAATGCCTGGTCGGCGCCGGGGCGCTGGTGACCCCGCGGACTTCCGTCCCCCGCGGGCAGCTGGTCCTGGGCTCGCCCGCCAAAGCGGTCAGGGCCCTGAAGCCCGAAGAACTGGCCGGCCTGGCCGGATCGGAGAAGGATTACGCGCTGCTGGCCTCCATGTACGCCGGCAAGGGGGAGAAATGACCGAACCCCTCCCCGTGAAAAAAATACTGCTGGTCGAGGACAGCAAGAACATCTCCACCGTCCTGGTGGACGTGCTTAAGGCCGAGGGGTATAACGTCCTGCACGCCCCCGACGGCGTGGCCGGCGTGGCCATGACCCGCCGCGAGAAGCCCGACCTGGTCCTCCTCGACCTGCTCCTGCCCAAGCTCAGCGGCTACGACGTCTGCAACACGATAAAGCGCGACAATAATACCCGGCATATACCGGTGCTGGTCATCTCCACGATGGACAAGCCGGAGAGCGTCGCGAGGGCCAAGGCCGCCGGCGCCGCCAATTTCATGCGCAAGCCCTACAACCTCGACGATCTCCTGGCGGAGATCAAGCGCCTGCTGGGCCAGTGAAGGCGAGCGCGGGAGATCCCGTCGGAAGGATATACCGCCTGCTCCTGAAGGCCTTCGGGCCGCAGGGGTGGTGGCCCGTAACGCCGCGCGGCGCGCGCTTACCGGTCTATACCCCGCTCTTTTACGGACCGCGCACGGGCGCGGAGATGGCCGAGATCTGCGCCGGGGCGATATTGACCCAGAACACGGCGTGGACAAATGTCGAGAAAGCCCTGGCCGGGCTTCACGGAGCCGGCCCGCTGTCGCCGGAAGGCGTCGCCTCCTGCCCCCTGCCGAGGCTGGCGGCGCTGATAAGGCCGAGCGGCTATTACCGGCAGAAGGCCCGCAGGCTGAAAGAGCTTTTCGCCAGGGTCCGCAGGGAGCACCCGGAGGGGCTGGAGCGCTGGTTCCGGTCCGCCACGGCGGAAAACCTGAGGCGGGAACTGCTTTCGTACAGGGGAGTGGGCCCGGAGACCGCCGACAGCATCGTCCTTTACGCGGCCGGACTGCCCTCCTTCGTGATAGACGCCTATACCAGGAGGATAGGCGTCCGGTTGGGACTGGCCCGGGGCGGGGATTATGACCGCTGGAAGGCCCTGTTCGAGGCCGGGCTGACCCGCCGGCCGGAGATATACAACGAATACCACGCCCTGCTGGTCAGGCTGGGGAAGGATTTCTGCAGGAAGAATTCGCCTCTTTGCGGGGACTGCCCGCTGAGGCTGGAATGCCGTTACGCCGGAAGAAGGAAGGACCATGGAAAAGATAGAAGCTCTGCTCGACCGGGGAGAATTCAAAAAAGCCCTCGCCGCCGTTAAGGCGGGGGGCCGCCGGGACCCTTACCTGGAGGGCGAGGCCCTGCGCGGACTGGGCCTTTTCGCGGAAGCCGCCCGCTCTTACTCCCTCGCCGCCGCCGGCGGGGGGGAATACGCCCTGGAAGCGGCGCTGGGCTCGGCCAGGTGCTGGCGCGCCCTGGGCGACGCGCCTAAAGCTTTCGCCGCGGCCAAAAAGGCCCTCTCGCTCTCAAAGCGCCTGCGCCTCCTGCGGGACGAGGCGGAACTGGAATGGGCCCTCGCCCTGCGCCTCGCCGGCAGGCTGGACCAGGCCGAAAAGATGCTCCTGCGCCTACTCAAGGGCTACCGGCTGGACCGCGACCATGCCGGCGCTTCTTTCGTGCTGTGGGCGCTGGGCGGCCTTTACAGGCTGCGGGGACGCTACGCCGAAGGGCTGAAGGCTTTCGAGGACGCGCGCGGGGCCGCCGCGAAGGCCGGCGACCGGGGCGCGGAAGGCTACGCCCTCTTCGGCCTGGGGGGCCTGCTGCGCGTGGCCGGCTTCATGGGCCGCGCGCTGGACTGCTATGTGCGGGCCAGGCGCCTCTTCACCCGCACCGACGACACCTTCGCCCGCGCCTACGCCGAATGCGGCACGGCCAATGTCCTGCGGCAGCTGGGCCGGCTGGACGAGGCCTGGGCGGGGTATGAACGCGCCCACAAGCTCTACTCTTCGCTTTCCGACTGGGCGGACCTGGGCTTCGTGGAGTGGGGGATGGGCGAGATACTGCGCCGCAACGGCGATTTCCGCGGGGCTTTCGCCCGCTACAAGGCCGCCGAAAAGCTGTTCAAAGGCCGCTCCGAGCCGCGCGGCGAGGCGCTGACCATGCTCTCCATGGCGCAGCTGCGCTATTTGATGGGCGACACGGCCGGCGCCGAAAAGGCCCACTCCGCCGCCCTGAAGTTCATAAAGCGCCACGGCCTCCACACCCACCTGGAGACCTTCACCTGAGCAGGCGGCCCCCGCTTTATCGATCAACTATGGGGGGCCTGTCGGCGGTTCGCTGCGAAAAAACATGACTTAGTCTCCCTCGCCGGGCCTTCGCTCCGCCACGGGTTCGGCTTTCGAAAATACACCCGGCGCTGCGCTCGGCCGGGCACGAACTCGGCCCGGGCGCATAGCGCCTCGGGCCTCAGACAATCATGCCCGTCCGGCAGTGCCGGTACCCGAGCTCCGCTTGGGGAAAGCCTCCGATGTGGCTTCGGAAGGCCCGGCGCGGGAGCCTTGCCCGTCGAGCTTCCCATAAGGAGACAGCCGGGGGAGGCGTGCCCTCACCGGAGCAAAACCCTTCGGAGCCGCCCGCTTACGGAGTCCGCGTCGCAGCTAGCCGGTGGAATCGCTATCCTGAGGAAGCAGAGACGCGGACGAGCGAGGGCGGCGAGAACGGGAAGGGCGCGCACGGTGTGCGCGACCCTGTTTTTGCGAGGTGAGGGCACGCCATGCCCCCGGTATAGTTATTCCGGTTGCCGAGCGCGTCTTTGCGGAGTGATGCCCCGTCAGCACCCGGAATAGTTGTTCATATTCCCGGGAAGGGGACACTACATCTTGAAGTCCCAGCCGAGGTAGAGCTCGCGGGCGCGCTTGTCGTTGAGCAGCACTTCGGCCGCGCCCTCGGTCAGTATCTCGCCGGAATGTATCAGGTAGGACCTGTCGGTGATGGAAAGGGTCTCGCGCACATTGTGGTCGGTGATCAGCACGCCGATCCCGCGCCCCTTGAGCATGCCGATGATGCCCTTGAGCTCGCTGACCGTTATCGGGTCTATGCCAACGAAAGGCTCGTCGAGCAGGATGATCTTGGGCTCGTTTATCATCACGCGCGCGACCTCGAGCCTGCGTTTCTCGCCGCCGGAAAGGGTCAGCGCCTTCTGTTTGCGGAGCCGCGCCAGGCCGAACTCCTCCAGCAGCTTGTCCACGCGGGAGGCCAGCTCGTCCGGGTCCTCGACAATGCGCTCCAGTATCGCCTTGAGATTGTCCTCCACGCTGAGGCCCCTGAAGACCGTGGGCTCCTGGGCGAGGTAGCCCAATCCCTTCCGGGCGCGTATGAACATCGGCTCGGCCGATACGTCGGCTCCGTCCATAAAGACCCTGCCCTCGTCGGGGGGGAGAAAGCCGACGAGCATATGGAAAGTCGTGCTCTTGCCGGCGCCGTTGGGGCCCAGCAGCCCCACGACCTCGCCGGAGGAGACGGACAGCGAAACGCCGCTGACCACCCGGCGGCCGTCGAATTTCTTCTGCAAAAGCTCAGCGCGCAGCTGCATCGGAGGCCTCCTTGTCCTTGACCCAGCCGGCGACCCCGCCGGAGGCCTTCATGTCCCGGCTGTCGCGGAAGAAGAGCAGCCGGTCGGCGGACATCGCGAAATTATAATCCTCGTTCACCCCGGCCGCCAGGGGGCGGTCCCCGGTTATCAGGAACGAGGCGGCCGTATTGTCGTATACCGCGCGGGACGAGACTATGACGATGTTCTCGCTGGTCAGCGAAAAGTCCTTTTCGAAGGTCATGAGGTTCTCGCCGCCCGAGGCCAGGAGCCGGTCGCTGCGGGCCTTCAGCGCGCGCCCGTCCTTCGCCGTATAGACCGAACGCACGGGCTCGGCGCCGCGGAACAGTTCGGCTTTCTCCCCGTCCTCGGCGTAGCGCCCGCGGTCGCAGGCGAGGTCCACGGTGGAGCCGTCCTCCAGCAGGCGGCGGACGGCGACCCCGCCTTTTACGTTCCATTCCCGCCTGCCGCGGTAATAGACCGCCTCGTCGGCTCTCAGGCTGTAGCCCGGGTTGGAAAAGCGGACATTGCCGGTGAAATGCTCGGTGTCCGTGTTGCGGTCCATGCTCCAGGACTCGCTCTTGACCACCGAGCCCATGAGGATATCGTCGCGCTTGTCCTTGCCCTGGGACGACTGGGCGGCCGCCGCGGGAGGGCAGAGGAGCAGGGCGGCCAGCACCGCCCGCGGACCGAGGGCGCGCTTCATCCTTTCTCCGGCATGAGGGTGGTCTCCTGTTTCTTGAGCTCTATACGGGAGAGGTCGGGGTTGGCCCGGAAGCCCCGGCCCTTTATCCGGGTGCGGCCGCGTGTGATGAGCACCTCGTCCTCGGTGAGGATCTTGTTCTCGGCGGAACTGAACCGCAGCGTCTCGGTGACCAGCGTCATGCCCTCGGAGCGGGAATCGACCCGGACGCCCTTCTCAAGGCGCGCGTCCTGGGTGGCCATGTCCAGCTTTCCCTCGCCGGAAGTTATGACCGAGGCCGTGCCGCCGGCCTCGAAGAAGGTTATACGGGGGGAAGCGAAGTCGAGCACGCCGGACTTCTCGTCGAGAGTGGCCGCCCTGGATTCCAGCGACCACCTGGGGTCGGAGGTCTCCCGTTCCGTGACCCGCAGGCCGGTTATGAGGCCGGCGCCGGAGGGGAAATCCGCCGCCGGACCGTTCCTGGAACAGGCGGCCAGCGCCCCCAGCAGCAGGATGGCGGGAGGAAGGGCGCGGCAGCGCACTACAGCAGCCCCTCTTTCAGGAGATCGCGCTCGTCGATTATGCCGACCGGCCTGCCCCGGGAGTCGACCACGGGGATATTATCTATCTTCCGGGAGGTTATCATGGCCGCGGCCTCCATGGCCGGGGCCTCGGGGGAGACGCGCAGGGGCGAGCGCGTCATGACCTCCGACAGGGGGGCGGCGAGCGTGATGGCGCCGGACTGCAGGCAGCGGCGCAGGTCCCCGTCGGTGAAGAACCCGGCGAGGCGGCCCCGGCCGTCTACGGCGGAGACCGCGCCGAGCTTGGTGGCGGTCATCACCTTCAGGGCCCGGGAGAGAGGGGCCCTGGCTTCGATCACCGGGTTGTCCTTGCCCTTGCGCATTATATCGCGGACGCTGAGGTTGAGCAGCCTGCCCAGCGAACCGCCGGGGTGGAGCCTGGCGAAGTGGGAGCTGGTGAAGCCCTTGAGCTCCATCAGGGTTATAGCCAGAGCGTCGCCCAGGGCCAGCATGGCGGCGGTGGACGAGGTGGGAACGATATTGTAGGGGCAGGCCTCGGAACGGACGCCCAGGTCGATGGCGATGTGCGAGTATTTCGCCAGCCGCGAGGAGACATTGCCCGTGAACGAAACTATCTTGAAGCCCTGACGGCGAAGATAGGGGAGGAGCTTATTGGTCTCCTCGGTCTCCCCCGAATGGGAAAGCGCCAGCACCACGTCTCCTTTCGAGAGCATGCCCATGTCCCCGTGCAGGCATTCCACGGGATGGAGGAAGACGCTGGGGGTCCCGGTGGAGGCCAGGGTGGCGGCGATCTTGCGGCCGATAAGGCCGGACTTGCCGACGCCGACCACGGCCACGCGCGGCGCCGCGGCCATCAGGCGCACGGCCTTCACGAAGGACCTGCCGACGGCCTTCCGCAGGCCGGCCACGGCGGCGGCTTCGGCCTTTACCACCAGCCGGCCGCGGGAGACTATGCGGGAGTCGGTCGATCTTCCGTTCATGGCGCAGGGATCTTGTGAGGGTTCAGCCAGGGGGTCATCTCCTTGGGTATGTCCCTCTGGTCGTAAGGCGGCGGCAGCCGGTGCAGGAAATGGCTGGCCGTGAAGAAAAAACCTATAAGGGCCAGGAAGATCCAGGACAGGGCCCTGAGATGCCATCTCCAGTCCGGGAACCAGACCGGCGGAAGCGCGAGATCGCGCCCGCATTTCTTGCAGAAACGGGTGGAGGCTTTGTTCTCCTGCGAGCAGTTAGGGCATTTCATAAGGGGTTGCGCAGCCTTTTGGCGAGTTTATCCATAGTGTTTAACATATTGACCGCCGGGCGGACAACACGCATCGGCAGCGAGTTCGGGCCGTCGGAAAGCGCCTTTTCCGGGCGGGGGTGGGCCTCGAAGAAGATCCCGGCTATGCCAAGCGCCACGGCGGCGCGGGCCAGCGGCAGCGAGAACCTGATGTCCCCGCCGGTGGACTTGCCCAGCGCGCCGGGCTTCTGTACGGAATGAGTGCAGTCGAAGATGACCGGGCGGCCTGTGTCCTTCATTATTTCCAGCGAGCGCATGTCGACGACCAGGTTGCCGTAGCCGAAGCTGGCGCCGCGCTCCGTGAGCATGATGTCCCGGCAGCCGCGCGATTCGAGCTTGGCGACCATGTTCTGGGCCTCCCAGGGGGACATGAACTGTCCTTTCTTGACGTTGACGGCGCGGCCGGTGTCGGCGGCGGCGTAGAGCAGGTCGGTCTGCCGGCAGAGGAAGGCCGGGATCTGGAGTATGTCGGCGACCTCCGCCACGGCGGCCGCCTGCTGAGGCAGGTGTATGTCCACTACGAGCGGGACGCCCAGCTTCGCCTTTACGCGGGCGAGCAATTCGAGCCCGGCTTCCATGCCGACTCCCCGGAAGGAGGAGTGCGAAGTGCGGTTGGCCTTGTCGAAGGAGGCTTTCAGCACGAAAGGGGTGCGCAGGGCGCCGAAGGCGCGCTTCAGCGCGGAGGCCTGCGCCGCGTAAGCGGGGGGGGACTCGATCACGCAGGGGCCGGCGATATAGACCAGCCCGCCCGAGTTGGAGAACGACACTCTCCCGACTTTTACCGTCTTGCTCTTGCCCATTTCTCTCCTAGGCCTTCTTCTGGTTCTTGACCGCCGCCGCGATGAAACTGCAGAACAGCGGGTGCGGCGCCAGCGGCTTGGATTTGAACTCGGGGTGGAACTGCACGCCCATGAACCACGGGTGCTTCTTTATCTCCACCATCTCGGGGAGGTTGAGTTTCTTGTTCGTCCCGCTTATCGTCATCCCCTTCTTTTCGTAGGCCGCGGCGTACTTGTGGTCGAACTCGTAGCGGTGGCGGTGGCGCTCGCAGATCTCGGCCGCGCCGTAGACGTTGCGCGCCAGCGTGCCCGGCTTTATCGAGCAGGGGTAGGAGCCCAGGCGCATGCTGCCGCCCTTCTCCTTCACTTTCTTCTGGGCCGCCATCAGGCCGACGACGGGATACCTGGTCCTGGGGTCGAACTCGGACGAGTGAGCGCCCTTCCAGCCCAGCACGTTGCGGGCGAACTCTATCACGGCGCACTGCATGCCCAGGCAGATGCCCAGGAAAGGCAGCTTGTTCTCGCGGGCGTAGCGCACGGCCTCTATCTTGCCCTCTATGCCCCGGTCGCCGAAACCGCCGGGGACGATCAGGCCGTCCGCTTTGGCCAGGCGCTCGCGGCAGTCCTTCTCCTCCACGTCGACGTAATCGAACTCGGCTTTCACGCCGTTGGCTATGGCGCCGTGATTGATGGCCTCCACCAGCGACTTATAGGAATCCTTGAGCTTGGTGTACTTGCCGGCGATGGCTATGCGCACGGCGGGGGCGCAGGCGGCGTCCTTGAGCTTCTTGACGAAGTCGGTCCATTCGTCGAAGTCCCACCGGCCGCTGCGCAGCCGCAGCAGCATCATGATCTGCTCGTCGAGGCCCTGCTTCTTGAGCAGGAAAGGCACGTCGTAGATGGACTGGGCGTCGGGGCAGTCTATGACCGCCTCCTTCGGGACGCTGGTGAACAGGGCTATCTTGTTCTTGATCTCGCGGGAGAGGGCCTTTTCGGCCCGGCAGACTATGATGTCGGGGTCTATGCCGATCTCGCGCAGCTTGTTCACCGAATGCTGGGTCGGCTTGGTCTTGAGCTCGTCGGAGGCGGAAAGGTAGGGGACCAGGGTCACGTGCAGGTAGAGCACGTCGTTGCGGGTACGGTCGGGGCGCATCTGGCGCGCGGCCTCGAGGAAAGGGAGGCTCTCTATGTCGCCGACCGTGCCGCCTATCTCGATGATGGTGATGTCGAAACCCTCGCCGGCCCTGAGGAAGCGCTTCTTGATCTCGTCGGTGATATGCGGTATGACCTGGACGGTCTGGCCGAGGTAGCCGCCTTCGCGCTCGCGGGCGATGACGGCCTGGTAGATCTGGCCGGCGGTGACGATATTGACGCGCGTGGTGTCCAGGCCCAGGAAGCGCTCGTAGTAGCCCAGGTCCAGGTCGGTCTCGGCGCCGTCGTCGGTCACGAACACCTCGCCGTGCTGGAAGGGCGCCATCGTGCCGGCGTCGACGTTGATGTAGGGGTCGCACTTGACGATATTGACCGTCAGCCCGTGGGCCTTGAGCAGGCGGCCGATGGACGCCGCGGTTATCCCTTTGCCGAGAGAGCTGACTACGCCGCCGGTGACGAATATGTATCTGGTCATTTTATCCCCGCGCTTAAGCGCAACACCCCGAAAAGCCCCTCCCGCAGGGGGGCGGACCCGCGCTCCTCCTAACGCCGGTTCTTCCTGAGGAACTTCGCCGCCGCCCCGAGGTCGGCCGGCACGTCGATGGCCGGGCCCAGGGCCGGCACTTCGGCCACGGTTATGCCGATGCCGTTCTCCATGGCCCGCAGTTGCTCCAGCCTCTCCAGCCGCTCGAGCGGCGAGGGCTTGAGGCGCACGAACTTCTCCAGCGTCCCGCGCCGGTAAATGTAGAAGCCGCAATGTTTGAAATAGGGGTAGCCCTTCAGGTCCGAGAGCTCGTGATGGTACGGCACCGGGCAGCGCGAGAAATAAAGCGCGCGGCCGGCGGCGTTCATCGCTATCTTCACGCAGTTGGGGTTGGAGATCTCGGACTTCTCCTTTATGCGCGCGCAGGCCGTGGCTATGCCGCAGTCCGGGGAGGCTTCGAGCTTTTTGAAAGCCTTTACCAGCGTGGCGGAGGTCATGAACGGCTCGTCGCCCTGGAAATTAACGACGAAAGCGGGGCGCCCGCCGGAGGCGCGGAAGGCCTCGTAGACCCGGTCGGTGCCGGACTGGCAGGCGGGGCTGGTCATGAGCGCCTCGGCCCCTATGGAGCGCGCGAAAGCCAGGACCTTCTCATGCTCGGTGGCGATGA